>MDSV01165922.1_pt1 | contig 10390 bp, 8 predicted proteins | sample 810851 | NCBI WGS metagenome assembly MDSV01 (sample SAMN05326640, study PRJNA326480) | marine metagenome | isolation source: seawater | place: Atlantic Ocean: North East | collected 2012
CATAAGCTGGTAATGCAAGATCTAAAATTTGATGCATATATTTTGCAGTATGCATCATTTTTTTTTTTGAAGTATTTAATATAAATTTAAAAAACCACGGTATCATTTTTGGAACATAATTCCATTTAAGAGCCAAAGGACCAGTAGAACTTAATAACATCGCTGGCACGTCAGCTAATACATCTGTTCTATTTAGAGATAAAGAGGCGTAAGGAGAAAAATGGCCTGCGTTACCATATGATGCTGCTGGACTTCCAGGTTCATCTCTGTCAAATAAAGTTACATCAAATCCTTTTTTTTGTAAAAATAATGCATTTGAAACTCCTTGTATTCCTGCACCTACAATACCTATCTTAACTTTATTAAACATTAGTTAAAGTATACTTTTTTTTTTAAAATCATTTAAGCGACAAATTATACTTATGCTATAGATTGCTTACTATGAATTTTGGCACTCATAACTATGCCAAACCCAATCATCGTGGCCAACATTGATGAACCTCCATAAGACATTATGGGCAGAGGAGATCCAACGATAGGTAGAAGTCCTAAAACCATACTCATATTAATTACAATGTAGACAAATAAAGATGCGCCAAAACTATAGCAAAACAATTTTGCAAAATAACTTCTTGAAATAGATCCTATTTTAATAACTCTATAAATTATTATTGCATAAATTAACAAAAGTAAGACTGATCCTAAAAAACCAAATTCCTCTGAAAAAAGAGTAAAAATAAAGTCCGTATGTTTTTCAGGTAAAAATTCTAAATAACTTTGTGTTCCTTTTAAAAACCCTTTTCCAAAAAGGCCTCCTGATCCAACAGCAATTTTAGATTGAATAATTTGATACCCCGCACCTAGTGGATCTCTATCAGGGTTTAAAAAAGTTAATACTCTTAACTTTTGGTACGGTTTTAAAAAAGAAATTATGAATGGTAATGATAAAAGAGATATTAAAAAAGAATAAAAAAAATATTTATGATTAAAACCTGCAAACCACAAAACCAAAATCCCACTTATTGATATTAATATCGATGTCCCTAGATCTGGTTGAATAACAACTAAACTCATTGGTAAAAAAATAATAATGACTGATACCAGAACTGAATAAAATGAATTTACATTTTCAAGTCTTTTTCTATGAAAATATTTAGCTAAACATAAAATGATAAATATTTTCATGAGTTCTGACGGTTGAATATTTATAAAATACAAATCAATCCATCTTTGAGAACCAGATGCAGTTACTCCAAAGTTAATAGTCCAAATTAGCATCAAGACAATTAAAAAGTAAACAGCATAACTAATTGAAAACCAAATTTTTATATTCATAAATGAAATGACCAACATTAATGAAATAAATACTGAAAATTTTATAAAATGACTTTTTGTATGAAAAAGTATTTGACCTCCATCTGTCGAATACATGGTTGCAAGGCTAATAAATCCAAGTAATAAAATACTTCCTAATAAGACTAAATCTAAATCTCTTATTTTTTGAAAAAAATTATTTTGTTTATTTAATCGATTATGTAAATACATTTATATATTCAAATATTTGTTACTTTCAAAATTTTTACGAATTTCATGGCGATCGATAATTTTTTTAAATAATTTTTTTGCTAGTGGAGCAGCAACAGAACTTCCTGATCCGCCATGTTCTATTAAAATACTTACTGCATATCTTGGGTTTTTATATGGTCCGAATGCTATATATAATGCATGGTCCCTTTCCTCATAAGGAATTTCTGAAGTTTCTAAATCAAGTTCACGATCTTTTTTGGTAATTCTTTTTACTTGTGCAGTGCCAGTCTTTCCAGCAAATTGATAATTTAGATCATCTATACGAGATCTGTATGAAGTTCCTCTAATTTCATTTGTAGAACTAAACATTGCATCTTGTATTAGTTTTATATTTCTTGTCTCTTTTACAATTAAAGCAAATTTATCCTCATAATTAATATTATCATCCAAAATAATTTTTGGATAAATTTTATGACCTCCATTAGCAATTTGTGCAGTCATTAAACATAGTTGAATTGGTGTAGTTTGAATATAGCCTTGGCCAATTCCAGTTATGATAGTTTCACCTAGTAGCCAATTTTTTCCTAAAGCATTTTTTTTCCAAATTGTACTTGGTATTAAACCATTTTTTTCATTATTAAATAAATCTCCAAAAACTTTTTCACCTAAGCCAAATTTTTTAGCGGTTTCACTTAATTTATCTACACCAAGTCTTCTAGCTATTTCATAAAAATAGGTATCACAAGATTGCTTCATGGCTTCTCTTAAGTTTACAGATCCATGCCCTTCTTTTTTCCAGCAATGATATTTTTGTCCATATAATTCCATTGGGTTTTTATGTCCTTTGCAATGAACTCTAAATTTTGGATTAATAATTTCATTTTCGAGTGCTGACAAAGCTACAATTGGTTTTATTGTTGACCCTGGGGAGTAATTTCCTGACAAAGATTTGTTCACTAATGGTTTCATAGGATTGTTTCTAATTAATTGCCAATTATCTTCACTTATGCCAAATACGAATTCATTAGGATCAAAAGAAGGTGAAGAATGCATTGCAATAACGTTCCCATTAAAAATATCCATTACACATATAGAGCCTGCTTTTTCAGCTAATAATTCATTAGCTAGTTTTTGTATTTCTGTATCAACAGTTAATCTTATTGATTGACCTTGGTCACCTTTCTGAAAGGCTAATTGGCTTATTCTTCTACCATATGCATTTACTTCGTATCGTTCAATCGAATTACTACCAATCAAATCATTCTCAAAAGTTTTTTCTAAACCTGTTTTTCCAACTTTTAATCCTTGAACAAATTTTTCTTTAATATTATCATTTTTTAAAATATCTTCTTCATTAGCTTGACTAACATAGCCAAGAATATGTGTATAATTTTCTTTAAATGGATAGTTTCTAGATATAGAAATTACGGGCTTAACTCCGTTTAAATCATACAAGTTATTATTTATTTTTGAAAAATTTTCCCAAGTTAAATTGTTGGCAACAATAAGGGTTTCCCATGATTTAATTTCTTTTTTTTTCTTTAAAATTTTTTTAAATTGATTTTCTGATAAACCAAGAATATTTTTAATTCTATTTATTGTATATCTAAAATTTTCTACCTCCTCAGGAATTAGATGTAGCTGATAAGCTTCAAAATTACCTGCAATAGTATTTCCAAAAAAGTCTTGGAAAATTCCTCTTACTGGTGGCAACTTCCACTCTCTTATTCTATTTTTATCTGAAAGTGTTAGATATTTTTTATTTTCTTTAATTTGCAAAAAAAACAATCTACTGACTATACCTCCTAAAACAATTACTTTAGCCACTCCTAAAATAAACATTCTTCTATTGATTGAATTTAATTTTAAAACGTTATCACTTTGATTAATCATTTATGGCCTGTAAATATTTATCAAAAAAAGATATTATTGGCATATATAATAAAAAAGTAAAAAAATTATTTACCACATAAAACATAATATCTAGTTCAAAAGAAAAAAAGAAAAATAAAACTGAATAATTTATTGAATTGATCAAACTAATAATGAACAGAAAATAAAACCAATCTTTAATTAAATTTGGTCTTATAGTTATATTTCTTAAGTAAGCAGCAAATATACAAACTAAGATATATGAAAACGAGCTTATTCCTAAAGGTAAGCCAACTACTGTATCGTTAACAAGACCAGAGATAAAAACTAATAAAAAATCAAATCTACTGTACTCTTTAAGAGTAAAATAAAAAATTAGTAAAAATGGAAAATTAAAAGAGAAGTATTCTAAATCAATATAATTAAAATCAAATTCATTTAAGACTGAAATATAAAGAACTAAAACTGGTAACCAGGTGTAAACTTTATATAACCAATTTTTTTTTTGAAAACTGATCACTTAATAATCCCCTCTATTTAAAATGCATTTTCTATATTCAGAGGTGCCAATTTTATAACCTTTTTTAAACGCACTTTTTTGACATTTTGAACTATATAGTAAATTTAGGCGTAAAAAATCTAATTCTTTTTGATCTGTTTTATTTTGATTTATTTCATCTATTTGTTTTTTGATAATTTGTTTTAAATTAATATTTATAGAGTTTAAGTTTTCAGTTTCAGAAACTAAATTTTTATTTTCCTCTATAAATTTACTATTAGTTTCATTTAAAATTTTAATTTGATCGTTTAATAATTTTAATTTAATTGCTTCTGTATTTTGATTTGAGCTAGTTAATTCATCAACTTGAGAGGATAAATTCTTTTGATTTACGTTTTTTTTTTCAATTTCAGCAAAGACATATTTAAGTTGACTAAAGTCACTATAAAAATTGAGATATACACTTTCATTATTTACTGTAAGCCTGCCTACAGGAACACCGCTTCTAAAAAGATCGCCAGTTCCAGAAGTATAACCAATACTTTGATCTTGAATTTCCTCAATTAAATTTCCTTTTATATATTTAATTTCACCTGAATTTTTTCCGTCACCAATAACAATAGCTTGAATATTTCCTGGAGTGATCGAAATTGGAACACTCGAATTAAGATCTGATAACAACAAAACCCTGGAGGTTTTAAAATTTGTTTCAATAACCCTCCCAATAAGGTAATTTTTATCAAAAATATTTGTTCCTATCTTTAGTCCTTCTGCACTACCTTTGTTAATAATAATTGTTTTTAAAAAAGGACTATCATGGTCAACAATTACTTTTGCTAAGATTTTACTTGTTGTTAATGTGAAATCCTCTATTAAATTTTTTAGCTCTTTGTTTTCACTGACAATTATCTCATTCAATACTTCTTTTGATTTTAAATTTTCCAATTTTTTTTTATTTAATTTATATTCATCGTAAAAATTTGAATACTCAGTAATTGTTTTATAAGAATTAATAATTAAGTTTTCAGGTATAGAAACAACAAATGAAGACCTGTAAACGATTTCATTAATAGTATTTCTTAAATTATTCACTATTTTAAAGTTAAAACTTGATAAAATAATTATTAGAATAGAAATAAATAAAAGTGATAATAATGAAAATTTTTGTTGTGTTTCTTTTTTTAAAAAAGCAGATCGGATTGCAATTATAAAATCATCTCTGCTTGAGGCCATTATTCTTAATACTCAGTAAGCATAGTAGAAAAAGTTTGTTCCTGATCTAAAGCTTTACCAGTGCCAATTGCAACGCAAGATAATGGATCTTCAGCTATATGTACTGGCAGACCAGTCTCCTTAGAAAATCTTTTATCAATATTTTTTAATAAAGCTCCTCCTCCAGTTAAAGTTAAGCCCATATCAACTAAATCAGCTGATAATTCTGGTGGTGTTGCTTCTAAAGCATCTTTAATTCCATTTACCATTTCTCTCAAAATATCGTTCAATGCTTCAGCCGTATCTTCTTCGGTAATATTGACTTCTTTAGGAGTTCCAGATCTTAAATCTCTACCTTTGACTGGATAAGTATTATCGTTAGTAGGTATTGCAGTACCAATTTCTTTTTTGATCTTTTCTGCAGAACTATCACCTATCATTAGATTATATTCTTTTCTCATATAATTAACTAACGCTGTATCCATTGCATCCCCAGCTACTCTTAATGATTTTGAATAAACTAAACCACCAAGTGACATAACAGCTATTTCGCTTGTGCCACCACCAATATCAACAACCATTGAACCAGTTGCCTCAGATATTGGTAAACCTGCTCCAATAGCTGCAGCTATAGGTTCTTCAATCAACTGAACTCTTCTAGCACCAGCTGCCAACGCACTGTCTTGAATAGCTTTTCTTTCTACCGGAGTAGAACCAGTTGGTACACAAATTAAAATTCGTGGATTTGCAAATGTACTACCTTTATGAACTTTTTTAATAAAATGTTTAATCATTTCCTCTGTAACAATAAAATCTGCAATTACTCCATCTCTTAAAGGTCTTATTGCACTTATGTTTCCAGGAGTTCTTCCAAGCATTGTTTTGGCTTCATCACCAACCGCTAAAACTTGTTTTTTTCCTCCTTGATCAACAATTGCAACTACTGATGGCTCATTAAGAACGACCCCTTGGCCTTTTACAACAACTAGTGTGTTTGCGGTTCCTAGATCAATAGCCATATCTTGACTCCAAATTTTCTTAACTCTACTAAATAATCCCATATTATATTCCTTTTACTTTTTGATTGTCTTGCTCCATTGGAGCAGTTTTATCACGTTTAATAATCATTTTATTTAAAGCACCTATATATGCATTGGCAGATGCAACTAATGTATCAGTATCTGCAGCTTGTCCTACTGTAGTTTTGCCATTTTCCTCAATTCGAACACTTACTGTAGCTTGAGCATCAGTTCCCTCTGTTACTGCATGAACTTGATACAATTGTAAATTAACTTCATGCGGATATAAATTTTTAATACATTTAAAAATAGCATCTACGGGCCCATCTCCTGTCTCTGATGCTGATTTAATTTGTCCATTTACATCTAATGTCATTTCTGCTTTTTGCGGTTCACCTGTTCCAGCAAAAACTTTTAAAGATTTTAGAGAAATAGTATTGGCTTTATTATCTATAACTAAACTATCATCAACAATGGCAATCATATCTTCATCATAGATATGCTTTTTTTTATCAGCTAAAATTTTAAATTTTCCAAACGCATTTTCTATTACATCATCAGTCAAATCTGCATAACCTAGACTTATTAGTTTATCTTTAAATGCATGCCTTCCTGAATGTTTGCCCATGACAAGTGAAGTCTGCTTTACCCCAACACTCTCTGGAGTCATTATTTCATAAGTATTTCTATTTTTTAGCATTCCATCTTGGTGTATACCTGATTCATGTGCGAAAGCATTTTTTCCAACTACAGCTTTATTAAACTGGACAGGAAATCCTGTAACGTTTGAAACTAATTTAGATGCTTTACTTAACAGTGTTGTGTTAATTCCAGTTTCATATGGCATTAAATCATTTCTAGTTCTTATAGCCATCACAACCTCTTCTAAAGCTGCATTTCCAGCTCTTTCTCCTATACCATTTATAGTACACTCAATTTGTCTAGCACCAGCTTGTACTCCAGCTAGAGAATTTGCTACCGCTAATCCTAAATCATTATGACAATGCGTAGATAAAATAGCTTTATCTATATTTGGAACTTTATTTAATAATGTTTCTATAATTTTTGTAAACTCTGATGGAACTGTATAACCCACTGTGTCAGGAATATTAATTGTTTTTGCACCAGAATTAATAGCAAGTTCAACAGTCTTACACATATAATCCATATCTGTTCTAGTTCCATCTTCACATGACCATTCAACATCATCAGTAAATTTTCTTGCATAACTGACATGTTCTTTAATAGAATCATAAACTTGCTCAGGAGTTTTGTTAAGTTTATGTTTCATATGAAGTGGACTTGTAGAAATAAAAGTATGAATTCTAAATCTTGGAGCGTGTTTTAAAGCTTCATAGCATCTATCAATATCTTTTTTAGAATGTCTTGCCAAACCACATGGAATTGATTTTTTTAAAACTTTACTGATTGCTGATACAGCTTCAAAATCTCCAGGTGAAGCAATTGGGAATCCTGCTTCTATGATGTCAATTCCAAGCTCATCAAAAACTCTTGCAATTTGAATCTTTTCCTCTAGACTCATTGATGCACCTGGTGATTGCTCACCATCTCTCATCGTAGTATCAAATATAAAAACTCTTTCTTTATTAGACATAATTCTAAATTTTTAGAATTTGAATAATACAATCTATAATAGATTTTGCAAAATAATTGTAAGAAATTAGCTTTTTTTAACTCTTATCACTATCAACTAACTTCTTTTTACCAATCCAAGGCATCATATCCCTAAGTTTAGCTCCAACAGTCTCTATTGAATGCTTCGCTAAATCTTCTCTAGTTTTTAAAAAATTTTTCTGTCCATTTTTACACTCTTCCATCCATTGTTTTGTAAACTTACCAGACTGTATGTCAGATAAAACCTCTTTCATTCTTTTTTTTGTTTCTTCTTTATTAATAATTCTTGGACCAGAAATATATTCTCCATACTCCGCGGTATTAGAAATAGAGTAATTCATGTTAGCTATTCCACCTTCATAAATTAAATCTACAATTAATTTCACCTCATGGAGACATTCAAAATATGCCATTTCAGGCTCATAACCAGCTTCTACTAAAGTTTCATATCCATTTTTAATAAGTTCAACCAAGCCACCACAAAGTACCGTTTGTTCACCAAATAGGTCGGTTTCACATTCATCTTTGAAAGTGGTCTCAATAATTCCTGATCTACCACCGCCAATAGCTGATGCATAAGATAAGGCTAAGTCTCTTGCTTTGCCTGTGCCATCTTGATGAACGGCCATTAAACATGGAACACCCCCGCCTTTTTCAAATTCACTTCTCACAAGATGACCTGGACCCTTTGGCGCAACCATAAAAACATCAAGATCTTTTCTTGCTTTAATCAAATCATAGTGAATATTTAGACCATGAGCAAAAGCTAAACTTGTTCCTTCTTTAATTCTTTGCTCGATATGATTCTTATAAATCGTAGCTTGTAATTCATCGGGAGTTAAAATCATACAAACATCAGCCCACTGTGCTGCATCTGATAAATTCATAACTTTCAATCCTTTAGACTCTGCTTTTACTTTGCTAGCAGAACCGTCTCTTAAGGCAACAACTACTTCTTTAACACCACTATCCTTTAAATTTAAAGCATGGGCATGCCCTTGACTACCATAACCAAAAATTGCAACTTTTTTTTCCTTAATTAAATTTACATCAGCATCTTTTTCATAAAACATTTTCATTTCTTTTCTCCTTTTTAAATTAATTAAATATCTCAGCACCCCTTGTCATTGCAATTGCTCCTGTTCGAGAAGTGCTTATAAGACCTAGAGGTTTTAATTTTAAATTCATTTTATCTATCTCCCTTCTTAAAGCTGTAATTTGTATAACAATAGATTTTTTTGTCTTATCTATTATTACTGGATTAAATTTATTACAAGACTTTAAGCATTTATCTATATTTTTTTTTGGTGCAACAACTTTTAATAGGGCCATTTCTTTAAAGATTACTTTTTTATCTTCTCTTTTAAAATTTGCTACTTTGTGAACTGGAACAAGCTTTTTTAATTGTAACTTTATTTGATCAATTACTTGGGGAGTTCCAGTGGTAACAATTGTTATTCTTGAAATATTTTTTTTGGCATCTACTTCTGCTACAGCTAAAGACTCTATGTTGTACCCTCTTCCTGAAAATAGACCAACCACTCTTGCTAACACTCCAGCTTCATTATCTACCCAAACGACAAAAATATGAGTGTCTAATTTACCTTTTTTTGTTGGTATGCTGTAAGCTGATTTAGATTTAACCATTAAACTAACGACTTTCCTTTTCCAGTAATTCTATTATCTTCTTGATCATTTGGACCTAGGATCATTTGATTATGTGGTTTTCCTGATGGAATCATTGGAAAACAATTTTCATTAGGATCAACTTGGCAATCAAATATCACTGGACCAGTATGATTTATCATTTCTCTTATTTTTTCATCTAATTCATTTGGATTGTTGGCTTTTATTCCTTTGCATCCATAAGCTTCTGCTAACTTTACAAAATCTGGTAATGCTTCAGAATAGCTTTCTGAATAATTTTTTTCATGAAGTAACTCCTGCCACTGTCTAACCATTCCCATATACTGATTATTTAGTATAAAGATTTTAATTGGCAAATTATATTGTACTGCAGTTGACATTTCTTGAATTGTCATCAAAACAGATGCCTCACCTGCAATATCAATTACAAGTTTATCAGGATGAGCTATTTGAACTCCTACTGCTGCAGGAAGACCATAACCCATAGTTCCAAGGCCACCCGAAGTCATCCATCTATTTGGTTTATTAAATTTATAATGTTGAGCAGCCCACATCTGATGCTGACCTACTTCAGTAGTTATAAAAGTGTCTTGATTTTTTGTTAATTCATACAGTCTCTTAACAGCATGTTGAGGTTTTATAGTTTTATCGCTATTAATAAATCCTAATGAATTTTTAGTTCTCCATTTTTGTATTTGTTCCCACCATTTAGATATTTTTTGTTTATTTGAAGTTTTTAAACCATTTTGTTTTTTATTTATTTTTTTTATTGTCGCCCTAAGAACCTCATTAACATCGCCTACGATAGCTAAATCAACTTTTATAATTTTATTAATTGATGATGGGTCGATATCGATATGAACTTTTTTTGATTTCGGTGAGAATTCATCTATTTTCCCTGTTATCCTATCATCAAATCTTGCTCCTATATTAATTAATAAATCACAATCATGCATAGCATTATTTGCTTCATAAGTTC
>MDSV01044572.1_pt1 | contig 10389 bp, 10 predicted proteins | sample 810851 | NCBI WGS metagenome assembly MDSV01 (sample SAMN05326640, study PRJNA326480) | marine metagenome | isolation source: seawater | place: Atlantic Ocean: North East | collected 2012
CCCAGGTGGTGGAATTGGTAGACACAAGGGACTTAAAATCCCTCGAAGGCGACTTCGTGCCGGTTCAAGTCCGGCCCTGGGTACCAAGAAAAAACTTTGATGAATATCGACATACTCAATCCACTAAAATAATCTTCCAAATGGGTAAATCTTTTTTTCAAAAGTCAGACATTCCTTCTTTTGAAGGAAATTCTGGAAATCTATCAGTTATAGAGTTCAAAGATTTACCATTTGATATAAAAAGAATATTTTATATAACAGGAGTTCCTAAAGGTTTTGAAAGAGGCTTTCACGCTCATAAAGAAACCCAACAATTTTTGATCTGCCTTCAAGGTTCTTGTGAAGTTTATCTAGAATTAAAGAAAGAATCTGAAACTATCAAACTTGAAAAAAATTCTGAAGGAATTCTTATTGGTAAAGAGTGGCACATTATGAAAAATTTTTCTGATGATTGCATCTTACTGGTTTTAGCGAATAGTTATTATGACGAAAAAGACTACATAAGAAATTACGAGGAGTTTTTAAAATATTCTAATGAAAAATAAAAATTCAGAAATTCTTTCAAAAAATATCGGCAAAGGGACTTCAGTTTGGCAGTATGTTGTCATTCTTGAAGGAGCAAAAATTGGGGAAAATTGCAATATTTGCAGTCATTGTTTTATTGAAAATGATGTAAATATTGGAGATAACGTTACGATTAAAAATGGCGTTCAAATTTGGGACGGTATTACTATAGGAAACAATGTTTTTATAGGGCCAAATGTTACTTTTACAAACGACAAGTTTCCAAAATCTAAAAAACCACCTAAAGAATTTTTAAAAACATTCGTTGAAGACAACGTTTCTATTGGAGCAAATTCAACCATTCTTCCTGGAATTAAAATAGGAGAAAACGTTACCATAGGGGCAGGTTCCGTTGTAACAAAAGATGTCCCAAAAAATTCTCTTGTATTTGGAAATCCAGCAAAAAAAATAAAGTAATTTATCTATGGTTAAGTTTTTAGATTTAAAAAAAATAAATTCAACTTATAAGCAAGAATTAGAAAAAAAAGCTTCACAAATAATCGGTAGTGGACAATACATTCTTGGAAAAGAAGTTGAAAATTTTGAGAGGAATTTCTCAAAATTTTGCAATACAAAGTTTTGTATCGGCGTGGCTTCAGGTTTAGATGCACTTACCTTAGTACTTAAAGCTTGGATTGAAACAGGACTTTTAAAAAAAGGCGATCAAGTAATTGTCCCATCTAATACTTATATTGCATCTATATTAGCTATTTCTAATATTGGTTTAAATCCAGTTCTAGTTGAACCAGATATAAATACTTTTAATCTGTCTCCTGAGTTAGTAAAAAGAAACATAACAAAAAAAACTAAAGCGATCTTAGTTGTTCACTTATATGGAAGGATTGCTGATATGTCATCTATTTCTAAATTAGCAAAAGAAAATGGGCTATTAGTTTTAGAAGATTGTGCTCAAGCACATGGAGCAAAATATAAAAATAAATATTCTGGTAATTTGGGTGATGCAGGAGCATTTAGTTTTTACCCAGGAAAGAATCTGGGCGCACTAGGCGATGCTGGCGCAGTAGTAACTAATAATCGTAATCTCCAAGAAGTAATTTCTGCTTTGAGAAACTATGGTTCAAAAGAAAAATATAAAAATCAATTTAAAGGTTTTAATTCACGACTGGATCCCATTCAGGCTGGTTTTTTAAATATAAAGCTAAAATACTTAAATAAAGAAAATGCAATTAGAAGAAAAACAGCAAAATACTACTTAGAGAATATTCGTAATAAAAACTTAATTTTACCGAGTTCTCCAAAGGATATTTCAAGTCATGTATGGCACCTATTTGTTATAAGGACATCAGAAAGAAAAAAATTCATACAGTTTCTAGAAGATAATAAAATTCAAACTATACTCCATTATCCAATTGCTCCTCATAAGCAACAAGCATTTAAAGAATTTGATAAAAAATCACTTCCAATTTCTGAACAGATTCATAAAGAAGTTGTTAGTCTTCCAATTGGACCACATCTAGAAAAAAAAGACCTGAAAAAAATAGTTCAAGTTTGTAACTCCTTTAAGCCATGAAAGATAAAGTTAAAATATTAGACTGTACTTTGAGAGATGGCGGGTATTACAACGATTGGAATTTTTCACCCCTTTTGGTGGAAAAGTATCTCAGAGCTATGGAATATTCAGGGGTAGACATTGTAGAACTTGGCTTCAGGTTTAAAGCCAAAACTAAAGAAATGGGTCCTTATGCCTTCACCTCCGAAGGATTTCTAAGAAAATTAAAATTATCTGAAAAATTAAAATATGCAGTCATGATAAATTTTAAAGACTTTCAAGACTCTCCATCAGATATAGAAAAGGAGTTGTCCAGGTTTTTTGTTCCTAAAAAAAATTCAAAAATATCTGTTGTGAGAATAGCTGTTTCTTTCAATGATGCTAAAAAGACAAAAAATGCCTGTTTTTTTTTAAAAAAAATGGGATATGAAGTCTATCTAAATTTAATGCAAAGCAATAATAAATCTGAAAAAGAAATAAAAGATACTTGCTTATCTTTATCAAAATGGAAGTCAATAGACGTTCTATATTTTGCAGATTCTTTAGGAAACATGACTCCTAGGGATGTAACAGAAGCTTATAAAAAAATATCTAAATATTGGAAAGGATCTATAGGATTTCATTCTCATAATAATAAGGGTCTTGCTTTTGTAAATACTCTTGAATTGATTAGTCAAAATATAGATTTTTGTGACACTACTATGCTTGGGATGGGAAGAGGTGCGGGAAATGCAAGTACAGAAAGCATCTTAATGGAGTTAAATTCAATGAAAGTCAAAAAAACTAATTTTGATGTTCTCCAGGCTTCTTTGGAAGATTTTGAAAAGCTAAGAAAAAAATATAGCTGGGGTTCTAACGCTTTTTATCATTTTGCTGCAAACAATAATATTCATCCTACTTATGTTCAAACTATGCAGAATGACTCTAGGTACAATTCCTCAGATATTTTTGACATTTTACAAAGACTTTCATTTGAAAATTCTTCAAGTTTTAGTGCTTCAGCGATAATTGATTCTACATTTGCTCAAAGAAACATTATTGAGGGAGATTGGGATCCTAAAGATTTTTTTAAAAATAAAAATGTAATTTTATTAGGAGGTGGACCAAGTATAAAAAAATATAGAAAAAAAATTCTTGATATTTCAAAAAAGAATAATGCGAAATTAGTCTTTCTTAATCACAATAAATACATAAGCTCATCGAATGGAGATCTAACAATTGTTTCTCATCCATTGAGAGCAATAATTGATTCAAATAAATATTCAAATATATCTCATCCAGTAGTTATGCCTCTCGAAAATTTAAAAGATGTTGTATTAAAAGATCATTTAAAAGGTTTGAAAACTTTAAATTATGGTCTAAATAAAAAGAAAAATTCTTTTAAAGTAAATAAAAAATCAATGTTTTCTGAGTGGGAGGTTGTAAACGCTTACGCCCTAGGGATAATTTACAGATCAAATCCTAGAAAAATATTTATAGCCGGATTTGATGGCTTTCCAAATGACTTTAGAAAGCAAAATGAGATCGAAAAAATCTTTCAAAAATATAAAAGTTTAAAAAATTCTAAAAACTTGTATTCAATTACTCCGACATCTCATCCAAAGAAATTAATAAAAGAAATTTGAAACTAGATTATTTAATAGTTATACCAGCAAGATACAAATCTTCTAGATTTGAAGGAAAACCGTTAGCTGACATTAATGGAAAATCAATGATTGAAAGAGTCTGGGAAAAATGTTCAGAAACATCACCCAAGAAGAATATTATTGTTGCTACTGACGATAAAAGAATTTTTCAACATTGCCGTTCAAAAGAAATAAATGTTTTGATGACATCTAAGAAGTGTCTTACTGGCTCTGATAGGGTTGCAGAAGTTGCAAAAAAAATTAAGGCAAAATTCTATGTCAATGTTCAGGGAGATGAGCCTTTGATAAATCCTAAAGATATATTGAAAGTAATCAAAGATTTCAAAAAAAATAAAATAACAAACTGTGCAGCCACAACAATTAAAGATAAAGATGAATTATATAACTTAAATATTCCCAAAATTGCCTCAGCAGAAAACGGTTTGGTGCTTTATATCTCAAGAGCAAATATTCCCTCCAATAAAGAATCAATTCCAAAAAAGTTAAAAAAGCAAGTATGCATTTATTGCTTCTCAAAAGAAGCATTAAATCTCTTTGGAATTAATTCAAAAAAAACCTATTTAGAGAAAACTGAGGATATAGAGCTATTAAGAGTTTTAGAAAACGGAATCCCTGTAAGAGTTATTGATGTAAAATCACATTCAATGGCAGTCGATACCCCAGAAGACTTAATAAGAGTTAGAGAGATTTGCAAGTAGACTTTAAGAACTTTGATTTTTTCGTTTTTGACTGTGATGGAGTAATTCTTGATTCAAATCTCCTAAAAACCACTGCTTTTTCAAAATCTCTTCCTGAGTATCCTCACGAAAGAGTTTCTAAATTTATTGATTATCATAAGGCAAATGGAGGAATATCAAGGTATAAAAAGTTTGATTACTTCTTTAGAGAAATTATGCAAATTGAACACAGAGATGACTTAATTTTACAAGCTTTAAGAAATTATGAATCCTACATTTTTGAAAAACTTTTATCTTGTAATTTTGTTCCTGGAGTTGAAAAATTTTTGAATCATCTTAAAAGATTAGGTAAAGATGCTTACGTAAACTCTGGATCTTCTGAAAATGAGCTTTTAAAAATTTTCAGACATAGAAAAATAGATAATTTATTTTGTAATGTACTGGGCAGTCCAAGTACAAAAAAAGAAAATATGATAAAAATTTTAGAAAAAAGGAGAGATTACGAAAAAGGCCTTTTTTTTGGCGACTCAAAGATTGATTTTGAAGTTGCTCATAAGTTTTTCTTAAATTTTATTTTTGTGAAAGGTTTTTCTGAATGGAAAGATATCCCAGATAAGTTAATAACAATAAATGATTTTAGGGAAATCAATTTTTAGTATGAGTTTTTAATGTCATTTGACTTATCAATTATAATGTAAGAAGTTATGGAAACCCTTTTAGTAACAGGAGTAGCTGGATTTATTGGATCTCATGTTGCAAATCATCTTCAAAAAAAAGGTCATAAAATTTATGGGGTTGATGATCTTTCTTCAGGAAAAATTGAAAATATTCCAAAAGAAATTGAATTCATCGAATTGAATCTAGCATCAAAAAACATTGAAAATAAATTACCAAAAAAAGTAGATAAGGTAATTCACCTTGCAGGCCAATCATCGGGAGAAATCAGCTTTGAAAACCCTGTTGATGATCTTTATAAAAATACTATTTCATCTCTTAACTTAATTGATTTTTCTCTCAACAAAGACGTTAAAAGGTTCGTATATGCAAGCTCAATGTCTGTTTATGGTGAAGTTTCCTCAAACCCTGCCAGGGAGGATTCAGAATTGCAGCCAAGCTCATGTTATGGTGTTGGCAAGCTTGCTAGCGAAAAGTATTTAGAAGTTTATAAAAATCATCTTCCTATGGTAATCCTTCGCATATTTAATGTTTATGGTCCTGGACAAGATATGGAAAATTTAAAGCAAGGGATGATAAGTATTTACTTATCTCAAGCCTTAAATACAAATTCCATAGAAATAAAGGGATCCTTAGAAAGATTTAGGGACTTTATTCATATTGATGATGTTGTGAAAGCAATTTCAATCATCTTAGAAGAAAAAGATGCTTTGAATAACATATTTAATATAGGTACGGGTATAAAAACAACCGTAAGGGAATTAATATCGATGATAGAAGTAAATTTCAATAATATAAAAGTATCTGAATCAAGCCCCACACCAGGAGACCAATTTGGGATTTATGCGGATATAAACAAAATGAAGAGAATCTTGAATTTTTCTCCTGAAATTACTTTAGAAGAGGGTTTGAAGAGTTTCATAGACTGGTCTAGAGATAAATGAAAATTGTTAATATAACTGGCGTAGGAAATTCTGGAAAAGGAGCAGCTGTTGATCTCCTGAGAGGCTACACCGAGATTTGGGCTCCAAAAAGCAATTTTGAATTTGATTTTTTTAGAGTAAATGGTGGGATGATAGATTTTCTCGAAGTTTTAAAAAATGATAAATCACAAATGCGAATCGATCTTGCATTTAAAAAAGTTAGAAAAAATACTTTAAAAATGGGTCTTAATCCAAGTATTTTAAATATCTATGGTAATTTAATCTCTACCAGTCAGAGATATGATAAAGCTTTTAACAATAATTTTCTTAAGCTTACCTATGAATTTCTTGATGAATTAATACTCTACAAAACCAAGGCTTTTTGGCCTTATGATAGATTAGAGACAAGTATCGTTGAAAATTTCCTATCAAAAATATCTCTTCGTCTCGGTTTTGAAAACTTTTCCTTTTCAGACGTTTTCTACTTGAATAAAGAGGATTTGTATAGAAAATTTGACGACTATTTAAATAAACTAATTTCAAACTTAGATAAAAAAAAATATAAAGTTTATCTTCTTAATAATTTTTTTGAACCTTGTCATATTAATAGATTTGAGAATTGGATTTCAGATCTTAAAAGTATTGTTGTAATAAGAGATCCAAGAGATATATTTTTGTCGGGTCTAAGTGGGAAACAGATTAAGAATGTTAAATCAAACATTCTGCCATCGGAAAATGATGGTATAGAAAAATCGTTTTTAGGAACAAACAATATCGATTTCTTTATCGAAAGGTTTAAATCAAATATTTCATCAATAAATCTAAATGATTCAGAAAATCAAATTGTCATAAAATTCGAAGATCTGATATTTAATTTAGATAAAACAAAAGAGAAAATTTTAGATTTTCTTGATGATGATTTAGGAAATTTCATTGAAACATCAAACCAATTTGACCCAAAAAAAAGTCAAAATAATACTTTTCTGTGGGAAAAAGAAAATTCTTACTCCAATGAGATAAAAGTTATTGAAAATAAATTATCTCAATACCTTTATCACTAATTAATTTAGAAATTATGAAACCACTTCTTAATTTAATCTTAAGAAATAAGAACATAATTTTTCTTTTAATTGCATCTTTTTTTTACTTTATAGCCAATGCATTTCTTCAAAAATTCATAGCAGAAAATTTTGGAGCAAATGGTCTTCTCGAATTTAACTATGCTTTTAATTTGTTAACTATATTACTAGCTGTAGCATGCTTTGGCTCTGAAACCGCCCTTGTAAGACAATCAATATTTTTTGAAACTAAAAATATAAGCGGATTCAATGATTTATATTCTACGGTTTCTTTTTTTGGATTAGTTTTATCTATCCCTTTTTTAATTATTTTCTATTTTAATTATTTCAATACCAATACATCAATTATATTTCTATCTTTATTAATTGTTTTCTCGGCTTTTTTTATACAATTTCTGAGAATCCAGTTTTTAAAAAACTCTCTAGGATATATTTTACAAATAATACAGTTTGTAATTTTTCTGATTTTAATTCTTTTAATTTATTTTGTTGAAAATCCAAATAGAAATACTTTTTTTATTTTTTTAATATTCTCTTACTTAGTAACTTACTTTTTTATCTTAGTAATTTTCTTTTTATTTAGGCCATTTAATTTTAAAGGCCTTCCAGTTCCTTTCCCAAAAAAATTAAATGACCCCCAACAAATAAATAAAATTAAAACTGTAATCAAAATAGCCTCAATGACTCTAATATCGAACATTTTTTTTAATCTTTCAGAGATTCTGTTAAGAGATATTGCATTGGCAAACGGATATACAGTTGATTTTGCAAACGTTGAGGCCTACATAAGAATTACTTCATGGTGGTTAGGAATGGGAATTGCTCTTATTAGTTTTTTCTACTTCCCTTTCTTTACTAAAAGAATTTCAGAAGGCAAATTAACCTCTAACATTTATGCTCTTAAAAACATATTCCCACCTTTTTTTGGATTATCTATTATGGGATATATTTTTAGCTTATTAGCTTTTGAGTTCATATACGGAAGCCTATTTAAATTAGATTTTTTAATATTGTTATTTTTTGTTTTTTCAGGGCTATCTAAACTAATAGGTATTTCTTTTTTAAATCTTCATTTGATAGAGCTGAGAGTAAAAATAGTTATTATTGGAGAATTTGTTATGAGTTGCTTAATAGTAGTTATTTTTTATTTTCTATTTATGTTTAGCTTTGAATTTTCAGTAAACCTCTTTTCAAAGATTTATTTTCTTGTAAATATATTATTTATGTTATTTATGATGATAAGTAGATCTTTAACTAAGAAATATCAGATAGATCATGAGTAAGTATGTTGCAATCTTAAGGCCTCTATATCGTTTTCCATATGCATTATTGTCTGTGGTAAAAAGAAAATTCCTTAAATACTTTTTAGCAAAGCCAAAAAAATATAATGAAATTATCAATCAAATAAATAAAAAAGGTTTTGCTGACTGTACAGAGCTATTTAGTCAAGTATGTCACAGTGATTTAAAAAAAATTGAACAACAAATAGAGAGAAAAGTTAAACCTAAAATAGAAAAAAGTTTTTTAAGATTTTTAAACTTTCATTTGGATTATGAGCTACCAAAAACTTTCTTAGATTTATCTCAGGAAATTAGCGAAAACTTTTTTAAACATAAATTCGTTAGACTGGAATCTACTCAATACCAAATTTCTCTCTCAAATACAGATGATCTTCCTGGAATGGGGTACCACATCGATGACTATGGAGGAATATTAAAGTTTTATGTATTTTTTCATCGCATGGATGAAAACAATGGTCCATTTAGAATCTTAACTAAAAGTAAACACTTTATGAGTTTTTTTAAGGGCTTTGTTTGGTTGTGGTTAACTAAATTAAATTCCACCTACTTTGAATCTACCAAAATTGATAAATATATTTTAGATTCGGAAGAGAAAATCTTTTGTGATGATTTCTCTATATTTGCTATAGATACGTCATTTTTACATTCTTCAAGTAAGATTATGAAAGGAGAAAGAAGGGTAATGGTACTTATTTTTAGAGATTACCTTTTAGATTTGAATAAGAAAAAATGTTCAACAGAATTTATAACAGGCTAACTTGGTTTGCTAAGTCTTTTTTTGCTCTTTTTTTAGAGTTGAAGGAAATAAAATTTGATAATGTTAGCTTCAAAATTCATATCAACAATTCCTATGAATTCAATAGAGCTTTAACCTTTAACTCAAAAGAAGAAGACACTTTAGCTTGGCTTAAAAATAATCCTGGATTGGATTTAGTTGATATAGGAGCAAACGTTGGAATTTATAGCCTTTACTTTGCAAAATTATCAGAAAATTCTCAAATTTATAGTTTTGAACCCGATGCATCATCTTTCACTAGTTTAGTGAAAAATATTTCCGTTAATTCAACACCTAACATAAAAGCTTTTTGTATTGCTATGGGAAGTAGAAAGGGATTTTATGAAATGAATTTTTATGATTTTGCTGCTGGTGCCGGGGCAGGGGCAATCGATTCAGAATATATATTTACGAATGCAAAGGACAAAAAAAATATACTCAACAAACTTTTTGCGAAACTTTAGACAATTGCTCAGAAAAATTGATTGTGACAGAAAATTGCTTAGTAAAAATAGATGTTGATGGCCCTGAATATGAAATCATTAATTCGGGAAAGAATTTTTTAAGCTCAAATAAAGTTAAATCTGTGATGATAGAAATAAATAGTAAAAACGAAAAAGATAAACACAAGATTTTTAGTCTTATGCAAAGTTATGGATACAAACATATTTATCAAGGAAATTGGATCGATAAATACGAAGACTATGATATTTCTAACTTTTTTTTCTTCAAATCTCCAGGATTCGATTTTAGGAAAAATAATATTAAATTTCTTTTCAAAGAAATAAGTTTCGATTTGAATTAAATGAAATTATATTTTTGTTTTCCAGAAAAAAAGGTTGGTGGAGTTTCTATCCTTTTTCTAAGAATCTCAAAGAATCTATCCGAAAAATTTTTTAAAAAAACCTATTTGATAGATTTTGAAGATGGATACATGGCCCGCTCTTTAAGTGAGAAAGATAAAATTATTAAATATCACCCGTCTGAAAAAATAATATTAGGCAAGAATGAATCTAGTCCTAACACAATAATATTTCAATCCATGACACCTTGGTCTATCTTTAAAAATATTATGTCTGAAGATTCACGAGTAATCTTTTGGACCTGTCATCCAAATAATTTTGTTCCTGATTTACATTATCTTAATTTTTTAGGAGATGGTTTTAAGAAGTTTTTCTTAAAAGTCTTTTTGTATACGTATTACAAAAAAAGTAAAAATTTTGTGAAATATCTTTTAAA
>MDSV01155794.1_pt1 | contig 10389 bp, 11 predicted proteins | sample 810851 | NCBI WGS metagenome assembly MDSV01 (sample SAMN05326640, study PRJNA326480) | marine metagenome | isolation source: seawater | place: Atlantic Ocean: North East | collected 2012
ATACGAGTGCAACTCTAGAAAGTTTAGCCTACGGATGTAATTTAATTGTACCCTATGATAACTATTTTGATAAAAAAAATTTATTAAAATTTGGTATCAATAAAAGTTTCTATAGAGTCTGTACTAATGATTTTGAAATTATTAATGCAATAAGATTTTTTCTTAATAAAAAAAATACAAAAAGACTTAAAAATAGAGACAATATAAAAAATATTCTTTTTAATAAGGTTAATGAAAAAAATATTTCAGTGCTTCTTTAGTAAATTATTAAATATTCAAAAATATCTCTTTACTTAACAATATAATTAAATAAAAGAAAATTAGATTATATGGATCCAAAAGAAACTATAAAAAAAAATATAGAAAGAAGATCTAAATTTGTAGATTTAGTGCCACTTCATAAAAATTTTCCAATGCCAACTTGGGTTGAATTAAGTTTAATCGATGTTTGTAATAGAAAATGTAGTTTTTGTCCAAAAGCTGATGATAGTGTCGCCCCAGATACTCATCAAAAAATGACAAGAAAAATCATAGATGAAATTCACGATCAATTATTAGAAATTCATTTCTCAGGCACTATATCTCTGTGTGGTTATGGAGAACCTTTGCTACATAAAGATATTTCTTACATAGTTAAAAAATTAGCTAACGTATCTAAAGTTGAAGTAATTACAAACGGAGATGTTCTATCATCCAAAAGACTACAAGAATTATATTTGGCTGATGTGAGCAAAGTGCTTGTAAGCATGTATGATGGACCTGAACAAATAGAAAAATTTAAGGACATGGCAAAAAAAGCTAATGTTCCTGATGACTTAATGATTTTAAGAGATAGATGGTATGATAAATATAATGATTTTGGTGTTAAGTTAACTAACCGGGCTGGAACTATTAAAACAGGAGACCAAGTTAAATTAGATAAATACAAGACTTGCTATTATCCCACTTATCAACTTTTAGTTGATTGGAATGGGAATGTATATTTATGCCCGCAAGATTGGCAAAGAAAAGTTTCTATGGGCAATATTATGCAAGAAACAATTTATCAAATATGGACGGGTTCATCTTTAACAAAATACAGGAAAAACCTTTTATCTGGAAAAAGATGTAATAGTCCTTGCAAAGAATGTAATGCTGATGGAACATTATTAGGAAAAAACCATGCTAAAAATTGGTTAACTATTTACAATCAAAAATGAAGAAAGTCTGGAAAATAATTAATCCAAATAAATACAAATCTTTATCTGGTTGTATAAGGGAATTAAAGAAAAAAAGAATTCATTTAAGTCCATGGATTGAAAACTTAGTTCTTAATAAAAAAAATAAAATCTCATTTCCTAAAAAAAAAATTTATTTATATAGAATAAAAGTCAAAACTTTGGGCTTTAAAAAAGCAACACAATTAAAAGAAATTTATAAAAAATTTAAAAAATTAAATTATGAATTGGTTACATTAGATATTGCATTTTTAGCTAGGTTACAATATTCAGAACAAAAGACAGGAGAATGGCTAAGATTTGCTACTCCATTTAATTCACTCATCGATAGTGATGGCGTTCCCCATTTACCCAAATTAGGAAAAGCTCTTGGTAAAATGTTTATTGAAACTTACTGGTCTTACCCTAAAGCGATTTTTCATCCACACAATGAATTTGTAGTAATGAAAAATGATATTAAATAAATTAAAATTTAAAAATACACTTCTTGATAACAGAATTGTTATTTCACCTATGTGTCAGTACTCTGCGCATAATGGTCTCCCTTCTAAATGGCATTATAAACATTTACTCAATTTATGTTCAACTGGAGCATCAATGGTAATTTTAGAATCGACAGCAGTATCCAAGAACGGCAGAATTTCTCCTGCAGATTTATGTTTATACAACGATAAACATCAAAAAAATTTAACAAGATTATTTAATTTTTTAAAATTAAATAATGATACTAAAATTGGAATACAAATTTCCCATTCAGGACGAAAAGGTTCAAGTTATATTCCTTGGATAAAATCAAATAAACCTCTTCCAAAAAATAAGTCTTGGAAAACTTTTGCACCGTCTCCAATTTCAAGAGATAAAAAATGGCCAACCCCAAAAATGTTAACTATTAATGAAATTAAAAAAATAATTAATAAGTTTAAAAATACCACTATAAGAGCTAAAAAAATTGGCTTTGATTCAATCGAAATTCATATGGCACATGGATATTTGTTACACCAGTTTTTTTCGCCAGTTTCAAATAAACGAAAAGATGTCTATGGTGGTAACTTAGAAAATAGATCTAGGCTTTTAATAGAAATTGGAATGATGATGAGAAAAATTTGGCCTTCAAATAGAATTTTGGGTGCCAGAATTACTGGTACAGACCATTTAAATGGAGGAGTAGAGATTAATGATGCTATTTATTTAGCAAAAAAATTGAAAAAGATTGGTTTTGACTATGTATCAGTTTCAAGTGGTGGGATATTGCCAAAAACTAAAATGAAACAAACAGAGGCTTTTAGATCGAATATCGCAAAAAAAATTAAAGATGAGTCCAAATTATTTACAACATCAAGTGGTATGATAACTAAACATGAAACAGCAATAAAACTCATCAAAAATAAAAAATTAGACTTTATAACAATAGCAAGAACAATAATCAAAAATCCAAGTTGGATTTATCAATTAGCAAATAAAGTTAAAGAAAAAAAAATAATACCAAATCAATACAAAAGAATATTTTACTAAAATGAAAAACTATATTTTGAATGAAGGGTATTTAAATTCAATAAACTTTTTTACAAAAGGTTATAAGGATAAAATATATACTAGTAAAAAAAGTTTTATTGATCTCTCTAATTGTGCTGGTAGTATTTTGTTAGGACATAATCATAATTTTTTCTATAAGACTATTAAGAAATATTTATCAGAAAATATTAGTAACTTTGCACATCCAAATATACATGCAATTAATTTTTCAAAAACTATAAAAAAAATATTTCCAAATTTTAGTGACATAATTTATTGTAATTCTGGAACAGAAGCAGTTATTAAAGCACTTAGAATTAGTAAAGCTTTAAATAATAATAAATTAATAGTAAGTGTTAGTGGAAGTTGGCATGGGTCTGTAGATCAATTATTGTTTTTTCCTGATAAAAACTTAAAACCCCATCCACTTTCTGCAGGTTTACCAGATACGTACAAGAATAATTTGCGTTTTATCCCATTTGGAAAAATAGAAGAATCTAAAAAAATTTTAGACAAAATAAAAAAGAATATAAATTGTTTGATAATTGAACCAATCCAAGCAAGTTTGCCATCAAGTGATCCAGTTCGATATCTTAAATTCTTAGAAAATTATTGTAAAAAAAATAATATTATTTTGATTTTTGATGAAATAATTACTGGAATAAGATCAAAAAAATTTAGTGTCCAAAAAAATTTCAATTTAAAACCAGATATTACAATAATTGGAAAAGTTTTCGGTGGTGGTTTACCTATTGGAATGATTGGACTTTCAAAAAAGATTAAAAAAAAAATTACAAAACAAAATAAAAAAATTTTTTTTGGAGGAACTTTTTCAGGTAATTCGATGTCAGCTTACGTTGGAAATAGTGTGGTAAACTATATTATTAAAAATAAAAAAGTTTTAAAAGAAATTAATTATAAATCAAAATATTTTGAAGCCAGTCTAAATCAATTTATTTCTGAAAATAATTTAGATATAAAAATATATCGATATGATTCAATTTTAAGAATAGTTTATACTAAAAAAGAAATACAAAATAGAATTCAAAGAGATTTTTTTGAAAAAAAAGTTTCTAAGAAAATTCAATTATTTAGAAAATTTTTATTAGATAAAGGTATATATTATCCATCAAGTGGTATTATTTTTTTTTCACATTCAACAAGTCTCAAATCAGTTAATTACGTAATTAGCATTATAAAACGGGCATTTATAAAGTATTTTTAAAATGAAAAAAAATTATTTTTTTTCAATTATAATTCCAACATTTAACAGAGAATTTAAATTAGAAAGAGCTATTCAGTCTGTCTTTAATCAAACTTACCAAAATTGGGAAATGATAATTGTGGATAATTATTCAAAAGATAATACAAAAAAAATGGTTGAAAATTTTAAAAGTAATAAAATTAAGTTTTATCAAATCAACAACAATGGAGTTATAGCTAAATCACGTAATTTAGGGGTAAAAAAAAGTAGTGGAAAATACTTGGCTTTTCTCGACTCCGATGATTATTGGAATAAAAATAAATTAACAGTTTGTAGAAATGAAATTATTAAATTTAAAAATCTTAAATTGATTTATCACAATATGTATTTAAAGAAAAAAGATAATCAAATTTTTTTTCAAAAAACAAACTATTTTAGAAAAGTTAAAAAAAAAGTAAGAAATGATTTAATTAATAATGGTCCAGCCTATCCAACATCAGGTGTAATTGTAGATAAAAAATTATTTATAAAAATAAATATGTTTAGAGAAATGAAAAAGTTTATTGCCTGGGAAGATTTTGATGCATGGATACGTTTATCAAAATATTCGAATGATTTTCATTGTATACAAAATACTCTTGGGTATCTATCAACAGATATTGAAAATACTAATAATACAAAAATACAAATAAAAAACTTAAAATGTTTTAAAAATGAATATATAAAAGGTGATAAAAAAATTCCTAACTGGTGTATTTATGCGCTTATGAGGTGTTACCAAAAAAACAGACAATTTAAAGAGTCTTTAAGATATTTAAAAAAATTAAATATTAGTGGATACAGTTTAATTCAAAAATTTAAATTATTGATTTTTTATTTTTTAAATATTTTCAAAATAACTATTTAATTCTCTCAAAAATATAGTTATAGGTTTCACGAAACTTATCTGCTAATTTCTCTTTTGGAGCTTGTTCTTTTTTTACCATTCTAAAATTATTAGTTTTCATAATATTTAAAATAGTTTCGTGCTGTAAAGAAAAATTTTCATTAATTTCCACTAAAATACTTTTTAAATTATTATTCTTAAATAGTTCATCTGCTTGACTCAATATTAAATGTTCAATACCATCAACATCTAATTTTAAATAGTCGGGGCAATTTAAAAAATTATTTTTTAATATAAAATCTATTGTTGTCCCAAAAATTTTATACCCATTTTTAGATTTTATTTCGTTTCCCTCAAAATCAATTTTTTCTCCAAATACATTCAGCGCACTTCCATATAAAAAATCACTTTCATTCATTTCTAAATATTGATTTTCTTTATTAGATAAAGGAAACTGATTTATCTTAATTTTATTTTTAAGATTATTTAATGAAATATTTCGTGTTAAAATTTTTAAATTACTAGGTGATGGTTCAAAACTTACTATTTCAATATTTTTAAATTTTTGGGAAGCATATATGGAATATAATCCGATATTAGCTCCCACATCCCAAAAAATAATTTTTTTTTCATTAGAAAAATTATTAATCCAATTAATTGTCTCTGGTTCGTCTTTAAAAATGTTTTTTAGTCTTATATCAACTAAACTGTTTGGAACAAAAAAAGTAAATTCATTTCCTAGAATTTTTTTTTTTTTAAGTGAATCTTTTTCAAGATAATCTATTAGATTTAATTTAAAACTTCTTCTAGTTATAAGATATAAAAAAATATCCAAAAAAGTAATAATTTTATAAATCAAAATTGAAAAAAGTTTAGTCAAATAACCTCATCATATTACTCTTTTAAAAATTCTATGAATATAAGGATTAAGAAATTCTCTTATTTTCACTTTGTAGAAATTTATATTTTCTATTTTACATACCTCTTTTAAATTATCTGTCATTAGATTGTAGACTAAAGCTCGTCTAGTTGATTTTTCATCACCCTCATAACTATGATATGAGTTATTTTCATCACGTGAGAAAAATAATGCTTTATTAGGTTCCCACAAAATTTCTTTTTTATCTTTACCAGACTTATTGGAGAACAATAAAGTCCCTTTATTTATTTCCGGAGAAATATAAATTACACCACTTAAAATCTTGAAAGGGCTGTCTCTATGTATTGGATATCTATAGTGAGAGCCAGTCTCAATAATATGAAACTCAGAATAATCCCAAAGTTCTATTTTGTTGTTATTTAATTTTCTTAGTAGGTTTAAAGCTTTGTTATGATAATTTTCAAATAGTTCTTGAATTAAAGAATTATTTAAACATGAGCCATTTATTTCACCATTTTTAAAAACTCTATTACTATAAATCTTGATTTCATCTTTTTTAACGTTTTCAAGTTTCAAATCTTTAAGTGTTTTAAAGTGCTCTGGTTTTAAAAAACCATCTATTTCTTCATAATCTACAAACATATAAAAATTTTAATTAAATCAATTTATTTTTCTTCTTTAAGCCTATTGTACTTATTATATCTTCTTTAGAAAACATAATTGAATTCTATTCATTGATCGAAACACCAGAAAAATTGTTAGTTTGCGGCCAATAAGTGTTTTTCATTGTATAAACTTACAGTAATCACTTAATTTATTTAATAATTACTGTATAACAATTTAAAATTGAATTTCAAATATGCAAAATAACTAAAAAATGAATAACAAGCAACAATATCTCATTTTAAAAAGATTCTATAAAAACAAAAAAATATTAATTACTGGAGCCACTGGTTTTAAAGGCTCTTGGTTAGCTTTTTGGTTATATAAAATAGGTGCTAAAGTTTTTACTACAGGTAACAATCCTAATAAAAATAAAAACTTATTTTATGGTTTAGGTTTAGAAAAAAAAACAAATTTAAATATTTTTGATATTCGTGAATATGATAAATTAAACAAAATCTTACATAAAATTAAACCAGATGTTATATTTCATCTTGCTGCACAACCTCTTATTCTAAAATCTTATACTAATCCTAAAGAAACATATGAGGTTAATTCATTGGGAACTTTGAATTTATTAGAGTCATGTAGGTCTATTAAATCTCTTAAATCAATAATTTGTGTCACCTCAGACAAATGTTATGAGAGTAATTATTCAACAAAAGGTTTTAAAGAAATAGATAAACTAGGGGGAAAAGATCCTTACAGTGGATCTAAAGCTTCAGCTGAAATAATAATAAATACCTACAATGAAAGTTTTTTTAAAAAAACAAAAATTGGTCTAGCATCTGCGAGAGCTGGAAATGTGATTGGTGGTGGAGATTGGTCCGATAATAGATTAATTCCAGATGCAATTAGATCAATAAAAAAAAATAAGACTATTTATTTAAGGAATCCTAAATTTAATAGACCATGGCAACATGTGTTAGAACCTTTATATGGATATTTGTTGTTAGGTTATAATTTACAAAAGAATAAAAAAGTTTATTCGGGACCTTGGAACTTTGGGACAAAAAAGAATACAGTAACAAGTGTTGAGGAAGTTATCAAAAAAATTATTAATTTTTGGGGTGCTGGTAAATATAAAGTAAAAGGAAATAATGTATTTTACGAACAAGAAAATTTACAACTTAACATTAGTAAAGCAAAAAAAATTTTAAAGTGGACACCTACACTTTCTATCAACGAAAGTATAAAACTAACAGTAGAATGGTATAAATCTGTATTAAATTATAAGCAAAAATATGAAGTGATAACTGAAAAACAAATTAAAAAATTTTTAAATGTTAAATCTCTGTGATAAAAAAAAAAATTAAAATAATAAAAAATAGTAAAGGTAATTTAATTAAATTTGCTAATCTAAAGAAGTTACCTTTTAAGAAACTAGGAGAAATATATTTTTCAGAGGTTAAACCAAAAATTTTTAAAGGCTGGAAATATCATAAATCTAGAAATCAATATCTTACCGTTATAAATGGCAAAGTTCAGTTTTCTTTTAAAAAAAAGTACAATGGAAAAATAAAAAAGATAATTATTAACGGTGAGGTTAAACCAGAGGCTATATATATACCTCAAAAAATTTATTATAGTTTTAAATGTCTTTCAAAAAATAAAGCAATTATTGTAAATATTATTGATGAAGTGGTAAAATGAAAGCAATTATATTAGCTGGTGGTAAAGGAACAAGATTAGCAGAATATACAAATAAAATTCCAAAACCAATGGTTCGAATAAATGGCAAACCTATAATAAGCTATATTATAGATCATTATCTGGATTTTGGAGTTTCAAAAATATTAATCGCAGGGGGTTATAAGTGCAATGTTATTAAAAAATATTTCAACCAACATAAAAAAAAATACCCAAATATTAAAGTTATTAATACTGGATTGAATTCGTTAACTGGAAAAAGAATACTTAAATTAAAAAACAATTTTAAAAAAAATGAAGATTTTTTTGTGACTTATGGAGATGGACTTTCAGATATAAATCTAAAAAAACTTCTTAATTACCATAAAAAAAATAAAAAAGTGTGTACTTTGACAGCTGTAAGACCACCAGCAAGATTTGGAGAACTGAAAATAAGGGGGCGAAGCGTTAACGCTTTTAATGAAAAACCTCAGTTAAACCAAGGGTGGATCAATGGAGGTTTTTTTGTATTTAATTATAAAATTTTCAATTTTTTTAATAATACTAATCAAATGCTAGAAAGAGAGCCAATGCAAAAACTTTTAAAAAACAAAAATGTAAATGCATACAAACATAAAAGTTTTTGGATGTGTATGGATACATTGAGAGATAAAATACTTTTAGAAAAAATAATAAAAAAAAATTTTTTTTAAATTGATTATACGTAATAAGATATTATATGAATTTGAGCACGTTCAAATCTAAACTGACAGTTGTAATTCTTTGTGGAGGCAAAGGTTTAAGACTAAGACCTATTACAAAAAATTTACCCAAACCCTTAATAAAAATTAATAATAAAAGTATATTAGAAAATATTATTCAATACTTTATTAAATATAAAGTAAATAATTTTATTATTGCCTCTGGTTATAAAAATACTTTAATTAATAATTTTATTAAAAAAAAATTTAAAAATAAAAATATTAAAGTAATTTATACTGGCCTGAATTCAGATATTATAAAAAGATTATATAAAACCTCAAAATATTCAAAAAAATATTTTTTAGTTTGTTATGGAGATACTATGGTCGATATAAATTTGAACAATTATATAAAGTTTTATTTATCAAATTTAGAAAAAATAACTGTTGCGTGTTATCAGTTAAAATCAAATTTTGGTATTTTTGATATTGGAAAAAATGAAATTATTAAAAAATTTAGAGAAAAACCAAAATTAGATATTTGGTTTAATGTAGGTTATTTTATTTTTTCTAAAGATAGATTTAATTTCTTTTCAAAATTTTCTAAATTTAAGAATTTAATAATGTTTCTTTCAAAAAAAAATATGATGAAAACATTTAAACATAGAGGAAAGCATATTACTGTAAATACCTTAGAAGAATTAGAATTAGCAAAAAAACAAATTAGAAATTTTAATTAAGGAAAAGATGAAAAAAAAAAATTTTTGGCATAATAAAAGTGTTTTAATAACTGGTGTTGCTGGATTTGTTGGATCAAATTTAGCAAAAAATTTATTAAAAAATGGTGCAAAGATAATTGGACTCACTAAAAATAAAAAAATTGAAAGTTTACTTTATTATGAAAAAATTGATAAAAAAATAGATTTAGTTTTTGGTGATATAACAGATAAAGAGTTACTAAAGAGTATTTTTTTAAAAAATAAAATTGAAATTTGTTTTCATTTAGCTGCACAAGTTGAAGTTGGTTTGGCAGCTAAATATCCATTTTTAACTTGGGAGACAAATATTAGAGGAACTTATACACTTCTTGAAACTATAAGAGAGAGTAAAAATAAAATTAAATCTCTAATAGTTGCCTCTTCAGATAAAGCTTATGGTCAATATCCAAAAAATAAACTTCCCTATAAGGAAAATTATGAACTAAAAGCAGAATTTCCTTATGATACTTCAAAAGCTTGTGCAGACATGATAGCTAGATCTTATTCAGGTAAATTGTTTAATATACCAATAATAATTACTAGATTTGCAAATATTTATGGTCCAGGTCAGTTAAATTTCACAGCTTTAATTCCAGACGCAATAAAATCTTGTGTATTAAATAAAAAATTTAAAATTAGAAGTGATGGAACATCAGTTAGAGATTTTGTCTATATAGATGATATTGTTGATCTATATAAATTATTATCAAAAAATTTATATCTTAATCCAAAAAAATATTCCGGTGAAATATTTAATGCAGGAACTAACATTCAACATAAAATTAAAGACATAATTGAGAAAATTTTTATCTACGCAAAAAAAAGAAAAGAACTAAAAATTATTTTTAAGGAAATGAATAAAAATAAAACAAAAGGGGAGATTTCAGCTCAGTATATGGATTATGAAAAATTATATTCCTATTTTAAATGGAAACCAAA
>MDSV01224562.1_pt1 | contig 10389 bp, 8 predicted proteins | sample 810851 | NCBI WGS metagenome assembly MDSV01 (sample SAMN05326640, study PRJNA326480) | marine metagenome | isolation source: seawater | place: Atlantic Ocean: North East | collected 2012
AGCTTTTTCAAAAGTTACTGGCTCATAAGAAATTCCTTTTGAATTAAAGAAGTCTCTCATATTAAGCTCAGTAGTTGTTCCAAGGTTAGTACAAGCAGAAATTCCGTTTTTAAAATCATTCACAGATGACATTCCTGAATTTTTTCTAACCATAAAACCTTGACCATCATAGAAGTTTACACCTACAAAAGTAAGACCAATGTCAGCGTCTCGAGAAAGAGTCCAAGTTGTGTTTCTAGACAAAATATCTATTTCACCAGATGTTAAAGCTGTAAATCTTTCTTTTGCACTTAAAGGAGTAAATTTAACTTTACTTGCATCCCCTAGTACAGCAGCAGCAACAGCTCTGCAAACATCTACGTCTACACCTGTCCAATTTCCTGATGCATCAGCATTAGAAAATCCAGGAAGACCTTGTGAAACACCACATCTTACAAAACCCTTTTTCTGAGTGTTTTTTAAGGTTTTAGATTTCTTTGCAGCCATAGCCTCTGTTGCGAAAGCAAACAAAACAGCTAACACAGCGACAAAAGAAGTTATTTTTTTAATCATATTTATCCTTATTTAATTGTTAACAATTGATTCAAAATAAATTTTGAATCAATTAATAATCATCTATTAATTTGGTTTGATCAATAGATAAGAATATAATATTGACACATTGACTATATATTGATTTTTATATAACTATTAGTCTATATTTAGTACATTTAAACATGATAATAATTACAATTAAAAGTTTAACGTAAATTAGTTCAATCTCAAAGTAGTCTTTAATTTATTAAACAAAAATTTACTAATCCATTTAGGGTTGGAATAATATTTTCTATATGAGTCATCTAACATAGTTGTAATATCAACAGGTGTTAAATTATCATGATTAAAAACTAGTTTACATTGTGTGAATTCTTCAAAATCTTTTACTGAAATTTTATTTTTATATTCATTAAATACTGGTGTACCTGGATAAGGTGTAAATACATTAAATTGGGCATATGTAGAATTAACTTTCTGAGCATAATTAAAAGTTTTTTGATAAGTTCTTTTAGTATCAGCTGGCAAGCCAACTATGTACATTGATTTAACTTTAATACCAATTTTCTCTAAATAATTAATTTTTGAAATTTGATTATCAGAAGTTTCTGAAATTCTATTTGCATTTTTTTTAACTTCATCATCTATTGATTCAATACCAACATAAATTAATTTTACACCAGCTTTTTTTAGCAAAATAGCTAAAACATTATCAATATTCTTAAGATGAGTTTCTATACAAAGATTAAATATTTGCTTTGATTCAATAATTTTATTGCAAAGTTCAATTGTATGTTTTCTATTAATTGAAAATACTGGATCTCTAAAAATAAAATTTTTAACATTTAATTTGTTGTTAAAATAAATCATTTCATCTAAAACTTTTTGTGGAGATTTTAATCTTAATTTTCTACCTTGTTGTAAAGGATAAACGCAATAATAAAAGCATGAATATGGGCAGCCCTTGGATGCATAAATATTAATGGCAGGACCACTACCAATAAATTTCATTTTAGGAATATAATTTTTAAATATAACTTCCCATCCCGGGAATGATAGCTGATCTAATTCTACAATAGGAAAATTTTCAATTATATTTGGAAGATTTTTTATGTAAATAATATCTTTGGAAAAATTATGAAAAAACATTTCTGGTTCACCTTTAATAACTTTCGCTCCCGCTTTAACATATAAATCTGAATTATTTGTAGCAAAAGGGCCAACGACTAAAACAGTGTGTCCTTTTTTTACTAGATGAGCTATAGTTTTAATTTCTGTTTCATGACAAACTATTGATGAGGATAATATATAAAAATCATAATTTTCATCGTTTGCTTCTTTTGAATAAGTGACTTTATGTCCTGAAGATATTAGCTCACCAGCTAATTGAACAAAATAGTGTGGAGGAAAATCAATTGAATTTTTTACAACTAATCTTAGCAATCTACTTATAAAACTTTTTCCATAACCATAGTTATTAGCAGTACCATAGGCACCATTTTGATCTTTGGAAATTCTATATGGCACATCTGGGTAAACATCTAATAAATTTATCTTCATAATATAACAATTATTTTCTGGCGCGCCCTGAAGGATTCGAACCTCCGACCCACGGTTTAGAAAACCGTTGCTCTATCCAACTGAGCTAAGGGCGCATAATTAAAAGCAGTTTATTTATAACTTTAAATTAATCCTTAAAAAAGAATTTTTTAAACAATATTAACACACTCAATATTTCAATCCTACCCAATATCATAAAAAAAATAAGTAAAATCTTCGGAAAAATTTGCATATTAAAAAAATTGAAATTACTTATGTCGTAAATTGATGAATTAACAGTGTTTGTTATTGTTAATATAGATAATGTTAACGATTGCTTAAAATCAATGCCATAAAAACTTAAAAATGAAGATAGGAAAAACAAGCTTAAAATCATTAATAAGAAAGTTAAGAAATATTTGTTTGCCTCATCAGAATTAATATTTAAATTGCTTAGAAAAAGTCTTGTTTTATTAACATGTTTTGGTCTGGCTATAGACAACAAAACATTAAATGAATATTTGGTTAAAATAAAAAATTTTAAAAATTTAAAACCTGATCCTGTGGAAAAAAAGCCGCCTCCAATAATAAGTATAAATAGAAAAAAAATACTTAGGTCTTCATATGTGTCTGGAGGAGATATCCCAATACCTGCTAATGTACTTGTTAATGCAAAAAAAATTGAATTATAATCATAATATTTATTAAAAAAAATATAAGTGATAAAAATTAAAAAAATCAAATAAAGTAAAAGTAAAATATCTTCTTGAAAGAGATTAATATTTTTTTTAAAAAAAAATAAATTATATAACGTGTATAAACTAAAAAAAGATATAAGCATTGTGAATGAAACAACTATCTTTTGATTTTCATTTATAAGGATTTTATCAAGTGAATTATTTGGCAGGAATCCGCCAGATGAAATTATTGTTAAAGATAAGTTATAACTATCAAATAAACGTAAATTAGATAAATACAATAATATAAGAATTAATAATGTTAAAACAGTATATAAAATTAATATTTTTAAAAACTGTTTTTTAATTTCATACAAATTAAAAGAAATAAAAGAAGTTAAAAAATTTTTTAATTTTATATTAAACGATTCTAGTAATAAAATTAAAGAAAAAAGAAAATACAAGCCTCCTAACCATTGTGAAGTAGATCTCCATATAATTAAGCTATCATCTATACTATTAACATTTGTAATTATAGAGAATCCTGTACCGGTAAAACCTGAAACTGACTCAAAAAAACTATTTAAAAATGATAAATTATAAATACTAAAATAATAAGTAATAGAAATTAAAAAAGGGAAGTAAAAGAAACCAAAAACTATTATAAACAATTTTTCATATAATGTAATTTTAAGTAATTCTTTTTTTTGAATTAATATAAACAAAATTCCTAATATTAATGATATGACTAAAGTGATTAAATATGCTTTTAAATTTAAATGAAATTGAAAATAGTAAGAATAAATGACATTTAAAAAAGAAAAAAAAGAAACGAATATAGAAAAAATTCCTATATATAAAGAAGTTGATCTAAACATTTTTTATTTTTTTAAAATGAACTAATTCTAAACATGTTCTCAACTTTTTCTAGTTGATCTCTTTTAGATAAAAATACTACTAGATCATCCTTTTTAAAAACAAAACTTGATTTTGGGATAATTATATCTTTTTTTCTCAAAATTGCCCCTATTCTAATTTCTTTAGGCAAATTCGAATCTTTAAGACTTTTATTAATCAATTCTGAGGTTTCAATTATTTCAGCCTCAATAAATTCATAATCACCGTTAAGCAATGTGTATACTGTTTGAATTGTTCCTTTGTGAACATGTTTTAAAATTGTAGAAACTGTAGTCATCCTTGGATCAACCAAATCATCAATTTTTAAAGAAGATTGTAGTAAACCATAATTTTGTTTATTAACTAAGGCTATAGTTTTTTTATTTTTAGAAATTTTTTCTACTACTACGCTCACCATTATATTGTCTTCATCATCATTGGTTAAAGCTAAAACTGTTTCAACTTCTTCAACATTGGCTTCTGCTAATACATCTTCATCTAATCCATTTCCATTTATAACAATTGTATTGTTTAGTTGATTTGCAATTAACTCTGCTCTTTCTTTATTTTTTTCTATAATCTTTACTCTTGCATCTTCAATAGAATTTTCTATATTTTTTGCTAAACTAAAACCTATATTGCCACCTCCTATTATCAGGATTTTTTTTGAAATTTTTTCTTCATGACCAAAAGCTGATAAAGTTTTTTTCATTTGTGAAGAATTAATAACGACATAAGCTTTGTCATTAATGGATAGAGAATCTTCTTTTTTTAAAATTATAAAATTATTATTTCTTATTACTCCCAATATATTGGCTTCTAGATCGGGAAACATTTTAGTTAATTTGTTTAATGAAACATTTGCTATTGGGCATTTATCTTCAATTAAAATTTCTAACATTTTAATTTTATTATTTGCAAACTCAACATTATCTAGGGCACCTGGTGCTTCTAATTTTCTTTGTAAAGATCTAGCTACTTCTATCTCTGGAGAAATAATAACATCTATTGGTAAGTTTAAATTACTGTAAAGCTTTCCATATTTAGGATCAAGATAATCTTGTGATCTTATTCTAGCAATTTTTTTTGAAATTTTAAAAATTGAATGGGATATTTGACAAATTAACATATTAACCTCATCACTTTTAGTTACGGCTATTATCATGTCAGCCTCAGCTGCATTAGCTTTTTCCAAAACAGATGGTGATGTACCTTTTCCAACTATCGCTTTCACATCTAGGGAATCATTAATTTTTTGTATATCTTCACTAGATTGATCTATTATAGTGATTGAATGATTTTGAGCAGAAAGAGATTTTGCTATAGTAAAACCTACTCTTCCAGCGCCACAAATTATAATATTCATTTAATTTATACCTCTAATTCCTAGAGATTTTAACTTTCTGTGTAATGCAGATCTTTCCATGCCTATAAAATCAGCTGTTTTTGATATATTTCCTTTAAACTTCTTTAATTGTGAAACTAAATAATTTTTTTCAAAATTTTCTCTTGCTTCTTTTAAAGGAATGGCAAAACTTTTATCTAATAAATCAACTTTATTTTCATAAGATTTTTTTAATGACTCTTTAATTATATCATTGATACGTTCTTTCTTTTCATTTGGAGCAAGTATAGCTATTCTTTCAACTAGATTTCTCAATTCTCTAACATTACCAGGCCAATCATGTTCTAATAAATATGGGTTATCCAGATCTATGTTTATGAATGGGATTTTATAAACTTCTGAAACTTTTTTTGAAAAATAGTTTATTAATATAGATAAATCCTCGGTTCTATTTTTCAAGGGCTCTATGTTTATTTGGAAAACATTAAGTCTATGGTATAAATCTTCCCTAAAATTACCTTTGCTAATTTCATCACGAATATTTTTACTAGTTGTGCAAATAATTCGTACATCAACTTTTATATCGTGGTTTCCATTAATTCTTTTAAATTTTTGATCAATTAACACTCTCAAAATTTTAGATTGGGTCTCTAAAGGAATTTCTGAAACTTCATCAATTAATAAAATTCCTCCTGTAGCTTGCTCTAACGAACCATACAGTATAGTACCATTTTCATTTTCAACACCGAATAATTCAAGTTCATACTTTTTCGGTTCTAATAAGGCTCCATTAAGTATAACAAAAGGTTTTTTTGAACGATTTGAAACTTTGTGTATTTTCCTTGCTATAAGTTCTTTTCCTGATCCAGCTGGTCCAAATATAAAAATTCTACTTTCAGATATTGCTAATTTTTTTATAGACTCTCTAACAGCTGAAGAATTTTCGCTATTTCCTACAAAATCATATGAATAAAATAATTTATTTTGTAATGATTGGTTTTCTTTTTTTAAATTATAGTTCTCTACAGCTCTATTAACAAAATTAATCAATCTTTCAGAGTCAAAAGGTTTTTGTATAAACTCGAAAGCTCCAGATTTTAAAGAATCAACTGCCATTTGTATATTTGCATGTCCAGAAATTATAATGACAGGAATATTTGTATCTTTCTTTTTAATATGATTTAAAAGTTCTATTCCATCATTATCGCCTTTATCAAGTTTGACATCGATAATTGCTACGTCAGGAAGTTTTTTATCAATTTCACTTAATGCTTGATTATAATTCGCTGCTTGTCGAACATTATAACCAATATCGGATATTAGATCAGATAATAAAAATCTTATTTCAGGGTTATCGTCAATAATTAATATTTCAGCTGGCATGCTTTGGTAAAGTTATTTCTATTTTAGCTCCATCTTTCTGTGGTATAAAAAAAATATTTCCATCATGATCATTTATAATTTTATTTACTATTGCTAGACCTAAACCTGTTCCTTGACTTTTAGTTGTAAAATAAGGTTTAACAATATTTTTTAAATTTTTTTCTGAAAATCCTGCACCATTGTCAACGATCAAAACATATATATAATTATTTTTTTCGGTTATTTCTATACTAATTTTCTTAATAAAATCAGCATTTATTTTTGACTTTTCATAAATACTCTCTATAGAATTTTTAAATAAATTCACAAAAACACGATTAAGCTGCTCCTCATCACATTTGATATAAATATCTTTGTTTTTAGAATTAAATGTAAAAATAATATTATTATTACTAAGCTTCATTAAATTTAAATTGGTATTAATAATTTCGTTAATATTAACTTTTCTCAAAATTGGTTTTGGCATTCTTGCAAAATCAGAAAACTCGTTTACCAAGTGTTCAATGATTTTAATTTGGTTATTTATTGTTTTAAGATAGGATTCAAAATCTGATTTTCCTTCACTAATTTTTTTTGAATATTTTTCCTTTATACGATCAATAGATAATTGAATAGGTGTTAAAGGATTTTTTATTTCATGTGCAAGTTTTCTTGCTACATTTTCCCAAGCTTCATGTCTTTCTGAAAGTAAAAGTTTCTCTTGTTGGCTTTTAAGCCTATCAATCATTAAATTAAAATTTTTGTTTAGTTTGTCTATTTCATCATCAGCATCTATTATTGGAACTTTTGCATTTAAATTTCCACTACTAATTTTTTTCGATGCACCAATAAGATTTGAAATAGGCTTAAAAAATTTTGAAGCAAATCTTAATGCTAGAGTAATTGACAAAAACAATAAAAGAGTAACTACAATTAAGTATATTAAAGCAAAAGATATTTTTATACCAGTTCTGCTATTTTGAACTGTATAATAAAAACTTATAGCTTCTTCAGTATCTTTTAAATAATTTGATATTTCTGGATCGATAAATTTTACAACATAAAGGTATGTATCAATATAATTGTTTAATTTTAATAAAGCTGCCGATTTATTTGTAAAAGCATTAATAACCTTTAAAGGTCTTTCATCTGTGGATACCATTTCTAAAGCTTTATCTTCAGGAGGGTTAAATTTATTATTAGGATTATTCATGCTTGAAATTAATTGATTTCCAGAACCATCGATTAAATGTACTTCATCTAATCTTCTTAAAAAGCGTTGACTAGTTAAAATATTTTTAAATCTATTTGGGTTATCATAATAAATATTAATATTTCTATTAATGTCTATTGCAACTAATAAAATATCTGCCTCTATATTATTTCTAATTTCTTCAATATAATTTTTTGCAATATCATAAGAATTATTTACTGCGCTTGAAACTTTTTTGTCTAAATATTTTTCTAAAGCAAAAGAAAATAATGTTAATGAAAAAATTGCTATAAGTATTGAAGGGAGTAATGTTGCTACTGAAAAATATGCTACATATTTAATATTAGTTTTTGAGCTTTGTTTTTCAGATTTGCTTTTAATAACATTAAATATTTCAAAAAGAATTAAAAAAAAGAAAATTAAAACGACTATTAAATCCAAAATTAGAAGATTTTGTAAATTATCTTCGTTTAATTCAATAAAACTTCTATCAATAAAGGTTAAAAAAGTAGTAACACCTAAAAAAAGTGTTATTAAAAAAGTAATTATTATAAGTTTATTTTTATTTATTAATTGCAACATGTTATTGTATTAATTTATATAAAATATTACTTAATATAAAATAAATAATGAATGCTATTTTTATAATACTCGCAGCAGGAAAAAGTAAAAGGTTTAAATCAGATGTTCCGAAATCTTATTACTTATATAGGGGAAAAGCCTTATTTCTTCACTCCCTAGAAAAAGCAAAAGAATCAAAAAAATTTAAAAAAATTTTGTTGGTAATAAACAGAAAACACAAAAAATACCTAAAAAATATTAATCTTAAGAATGTTAAAATTATTAATGGTGGAAAAAATCGTTCAGAATCTTCACTTAACGCATTAAAAAGTATTAAAAACAGTAAAGTATCAAAAGTATTCATTCATGATGCGGCTAGACCAAATTTTTCATTAAAATTAATTAATAAACTGTTTAAAGAAATTAAAAAAAATAAGTGTGTTGTTCCGGTTATAAAAACAAATAGCTCGGTTAAGTTTAAACATAAAAATAAATTAAAAAATATAGATAGAAATAAAATTTATTTAACACAAACTCCCCAAGCTTTTGATTATAAATCTCTATTACAATTACAAAAAAAAACTAATTCAAAAATAACTGACGATGCGAATCTTTTTATTGATGCTAATAAAAAAGTAAAGTTTATAAATGGTGAAATAAATAATTCTAAGATTACTTTTAAAACTGATGTGTTAGAGGTAAAAACTTTTAAATATGGAATAGGTTTTGATGTTCACAGGTTAGCCCCAAAAAGAAAACTATATTTAGGTGGCATAAAAATTCCATCTTCTATTGGTACATTAGGACACTCAGATGGAGATCCAGTATTGCATGCGATTATTGATTCAATTCTTGGCGCTTGTAAAATGGGAGACATTGGAGAAAAATTTTCTAACAAAAATAAAAAATATAAAAATATAAGATCTACTATTTTGCTTAAAAATATTATAGATCAAATAGAATTAAAAAATTACATTATTAATAATATTGATATTAATATAATTACCCAAACGCCAAAAATATCAAAGTATAAAAATAAATTGATACACTCAATTTCAACATTGTGTAAAATATCTAAAAAGCAAATAAATATAAAAGGTAAAACAACTGAAAAACTAGGTTTGATTGGAAAGGAAAAAGCTATAGCCTGCGAAGTAATTACCTCTGTTATAAAATATGATTAAAAAAATTAATTTTTTATTTGTTACATTATTTGGCATTGGTAAAATACAAAAAATACCAGGTAGCTTTGCTTCATTAGCAACAACTTTATTTTTATTTTTTTTATTCCATATTCTAAATTTTTCTCCAAATACTGTTTTGATTTTAGTTATAATAATTTTTTTTATTTCTATTTATGCGGTCAATGTTTTTATAAAGGATTTGGATAATAAAGATCCTAAAGAAGTAGTAATTGATGAATTTATTGGTCAATCAATTCCTATATGTCTTTATGAAATTGCTCATGATGGAGCAAAAGATACTAGTCAAATTTTAACATTTTACTTTATGATGTTCATTTTATTCAGAATTTTTGACATCACCAAACCCTACCCTGTCAGCTATTATGATAAAAACTTTAAAAATAGTTTCGGCGTTATAATGGATGATATCTGCGCCGGATTATATGTCGTAGCTGTTCTTGTATTATATATGGTAATTACTTCATGAAAAAAATTTCTCAAAGAATAGTTAATTTGTTAAGTAAAAAAAGATTAAAAATATCTTTTGCAGAATCTTGCACTGGGGGTTTGCTTTCAAGTTCTATTACTTCAATAGGTGGATCTTCTAAAATATTTACTCTTGGATTTGTTGCTTATTCAAATCAAGCTAAAATTAACATTCTTAAAGTCCCAAAAAAGACAATAATAAAGCATGGATCTGTAAGTTATGAAGTTTGTTTATCTATGGTTAAAAATCTAAACAAAATTAGTAAAACCAATATTTCTGTATCAGTAACTGGAGTTGCTGGACCTAAAGGTGGTACTAAACAAAAACCAGTGGGTTTAGTCTACATTGGTATAAAAAGGGGGAATAAAACAATTGTTAAAAAGAATTTATTTAAAAATAAAAATAGGAATTCCATTCGAAAATCTACAGTAAATCAAGCTCTTAAAATGATTTTAAATATAATCTAAAGATTTTCTGCTCTTTTTTGGAACGCGTCTGCTATTTTTTCTAAACCGTATTGAAAAGATTTGGTCATTAAAATATTTAAAAATTTATTTTTTACTTCAAAATCAATATCAAAAAAAACTTCA
>MDSV01151608.1_pt1 | contig 10388 bp, 7 predicted proteins | sample 810851 | NCBI WGS metagenome assembly MDSV01 (sample SAMN05326640, study PRJNA326480) | marine metagenome | isolation source: seawater | place: Atlantic Ocean: North East | collected 2012
CGCAAGAATGAAGGCTGAGCAACAAGATAAACCAGTCGCTATCTTACGCCCTTTTAATGCTTATGGACCATATCAGAGTACAAAAGCAATAATCGGTGAGCTAATAATTAAATGTTTGAATAATGAAATAATTCGTACAACTGAAGGCAAGCAAACTAGAGAGTTTAACTTTGTCTCAAACTTAGTAGATGGTTTCATTGGAGTAATAAATAACTCAGATAAGGCTATTGGTAAAGTTATTAATCTCGGATGTGGTGAAGAAGTCAAAATCTCTAGCTTAGTTAAAATGATTCATAAATTAACAAGTTCTCAATCTGAACTTGAAATAGGTGTTTTAGATTATAGACCAACTGAAATTTGGAGAATGTATGCGGATAATAGTTTAGCATTACAAAACTTAGATTGGACTCCAAAAATAAATTTAGAGGATGGATTAAACATTACCATTGAATGGTATAAGAAATATTTAGAAATATTTGAAGGAAATAAAGGTCTTCTCAAATTAAATAACTAATACATATGCGGATTGGAATTTCAGGAGCAAATGGATATATAGGAAAAAATTTATATAATTTTTTATTAAAAAAAAAATCATCTAATGAAATTATCATTTTTGATCCAAGAAAAAATAATATACCAGATGATTTGGGTTTGATTTATCATCTCGGCTTTGGAAGTTTTAATCAGTATAAAAATAATAGTGTTAAGATAATGCAGAGGGATGAGAAATCTGCAAAAAATATTGGAAAATATTGTAAAGATAATGGGACTAAATTAATATTTTGTTCTAGCGCTGCGGTATATGAGCCCTCTTCAAATTTACTAACTGAGAAATCTATAGTTAAACCTCAAACGGACTATGGATTATCAAAACTTAAAATTGAAAATTTGTTACAGCACTATTCTGAATCAAGTTTTGTATTGATAATTTTCAGGCTGTTTAATTTATATGGCCCTCATCAGTCTAGTGACTTCTTAATTCCTCAGATCATTGAATCCATCAAGCTAGATAAACAACTCACTATTAAAAATCCAAATGCAATAAGAGATTTTATATTTTTAGATGATTGTTTAAGTATCTTGGAAAAATCAAATGAAAAAATTAGTGAAAACGTAATTCTTAATCTTGGATCCGGAGTCGGTATAGATGTTAAGACTGCTATCTCAATAATTAAAAAGGCAAATGGTAAAGATATAATTTCAAAAATTAAAATTAATAACGATGATGAAAATGCTTACAACTTTTACGTCGCAGATATAAAAAAAATAAAAAAATATTTTGGGAATATAGATTTTATCAATTTTAGAAAAGGGATAAATAAAATTATTAATCAAATAAACTAAAGATTTGGTTAAAATTTTTAGCTATTAATTTTAAATGAAAAAAATATTAATTGTAGTTGATAGAATTCCTTTAGATTATGGAGGAGCTGAGAAACAAATTTATAATCTTCTTAGTAGTAATTTTCGAGATTATAATATTGAATATAGTATTGCGACTAGACTTCAAAATATTAATAATAACTTTTATTCAGATTTTTTAAAAAAAAATATAAAAATCTTTGATTTGTACAAAAACGGCGGCAGTAGATTTAATAGAGCAATTCTATTAAAAAACATAATAAAAAAAGAAAAAATTGATTTTATTCAAAGCTATTTGAGTGGTGATAACATACTATGTGCTGTTGCAAAATTTGGAACTAATACTAAACATATTTCAGGAGCAAGATCAGATTATGGAAATAAAAATTTTAAAAGATCATTTTCAAGAAAATTTTTAGATTATTTTAGCTGGTTATTATCAGATAAAATAATTTCAAATAATAACTCTGGTGTAAAATATCTTTCAAAACTATGCTTTATCAAAAAAGAAAAAATAGTTGTTATTAATAATGGCATACGTATTCCAAACAGAAGTGGATTTAATGATATGGGTAAAGTAACAATTGGGTGTTTAGGTAATTTACATGACTATAAAAATCAAAAAATATTAATTGAAGCCTATTCGAAAATTCATTCTGACTCTGAATTATTAATAGCCGGAGACGGTATTGAGAGAGAAAACATAATAGATTATTTAAAAAGTTTTAATATCGAACCCCAAAAGACTCTCTTAGGTAAAATTACTGATGTAACTAACTTTTATAATTCAATAAATATTTTTGTTCATCCCTCATTGAGAGAAGGAAGTCCTAATTCATTATTAGAGGCCATGGCCCACAAAAAATTATGTATTGTATCCAATATAGAGGAGAATAGAGAGGCTTTAGGTGAATCTCCAGATGAATGTTTTTTTGAGCCAAATGATTCTAACGACCTAGTCAAAAAAATTAATTTTTGGATTAAAAAACATGAATATGCTGAAGAAATTGCTAAAAAAAATTATTTAAGAATTAAGAAAAAATTCTCAATTAGTGAATTAATTAAATCCCACCGATCAGTTTATGATCATTTAGAAATAAATAAATAATTATTTCTAAAAGTAATGATTCCACAACTTCTAGAAGTTTAATAAAAAGAAAAATATGAATAGAATTGCTAAAAGAATTTCTATTATTTATGACGATGTCATTTAAATTTAATCATTAAAAAGATAAAGGATTAGAAAGTGTTTGGAAAAAAAATTGATACCTTTATCATTAGATTCATTTCTCATGATAGGAATTTAAAAACAGAAAATCAGCTAGAAAAGGATTCGCTCTTAAATGATAGGCCTACTAACTTATCAAATTTTAATAAATTTATCGAGAGAGCAGGTGCCAGATTTAGCTGGAGAGGGTCAACAATTTTAGACGTATGCTGTGGTGAGGGTGATTTAGCAAGGTCCTTAGCCAAAAATGGTGCTAAAGAGGTATATGGTGTTGATATTCAATCAAAACATATTTCATTGGCTGATAGAATAGCTAATAAAGAAGAAATTTCTAATGTTCACTTTATCAAATCTGATTTTTATGATTTTAATGTAAATAAAAAATTTGATTATGTCATTTCATATGAAATTCTCGATCATATCCCTAATACAGAAGCTGCATTAAAAAAAATGGTAAGCTTTGTAAAAGATAATGGTAAACTTATAGTCTTCACTAGTGCCTTCTGGGGTAGTCCCCTAGCAGATCATTGTTCTGGTTTCATGAAATTTTTCATTCCATGGAGACATCTGATTTTTAATGAAGATGCTTTGCTAAAAGTAAGGAGAGAAAAATTCAGACCTACTGATGATGGTAAAAGTTTTAGTGATATAAGAGGAGGTCTTTCAAAATATCTCTTCACTGATTATTATAATTCAATAAAAAAATTAGGGTTGAAAGTTGAAGTCGATGAGTGCAATTATCAGTTTAAATATGTATATAACGGTAAATTAAAGTTTTTGTACTTTTTAAGCAATATTATATCAAAGATACCAATCTTAAGACAATTTTTTGTTTACAGTTCTCTTATAATTTTGCATAAAAGTAAATGAGTGGATCGTAAAATAATACATGCTTGTTTATTAATAGAATCTCATTCCAAAATTTATAATCAATTATTAAATCGGTGAACTTTAGAAAGTTTAATTAACATAATGTTTCTATATTGTATTCTTATATCTAGGATTGTAATTCTAAATTTTTTTCAACTTATTCTAAAATATAGAGTTTTATATGTTTTTAATTAAAATGCTGCTAAATTATTTAAGTATAAAATACTATGTTTTTGAGGTATACTATGTTTTTGAAGTATATAGTATGCTGAATTTTAAATTCAAATCATAATTAAAAAATAATTAAATCACAGAAAATTAAGGTTAGAAATTGAAAATATTTGTAAGTGGAGTAGCAGGTTTCTTAGGTAGTCATTTAGCTGAATCTTTTATTGCAGATGGTCATGAAGTTGTTGGATGTGATAACTTAATTGGTGGTTATCTAGATAACGTGCCTGAGGGTGTTGAATTTCATCAAGTTGACCTTAATTATTATAATTCTATTGTCAAAATTACAAAAGGATGTGATATTGTATATCATTGTGCCGCAACTGCATACGAAGGTTTAAGTGTTTTTAGTCCATACCTAATAACAAAAAACATTGTTCAGTCTTCAATTTCATTAATCACTGCCTCTATTTCTAATGATATAAAAAAATTCGTTTTCTGCTCAAGTATGGCTCGATACGGCACACAAGATAAAGTACCTTTTACAGAAGATATGGTACCTCAACCGCAAGACCCTTATGGAATAGGAAAGCACAGTGTAGAATTATTGTTAAAAAACCTATCAGATGTTCATGGGCTAGAATATGTAATAGCTGTACCTCACAATATTATTGGGCCCAGACAAAAATATGATGACCCATATAGAAACGTTGCGAGTATAATGATAAATTTAATATTGCAAGGTCGGGAACCAATAATTTACGGTAACGGTCTTCAAAAACGCTGTTTTAGTTTTATTGATGATGATATTGATATATTAAAGTTGCTTGCTACATCTTCAAAGGCGAATGGCGAAGTAATAAATATTGGTCCAGATAAGGAATTTGTAACAATTATTGAGTTAGCAAATGTTATAGCTGAAATATTAAATGTTGAAATTAATCCAATATTTATGAAGGGCCGTCCTCAAGAAGTCTTTTTAGCAAATTGCTCTGCTGACAAGGCACGTAATTTATTTGATTATAACCCCAAAGTCTCATTGAGAGATGGACTTGAAAGCATGATCGATTATATAAAAGACAGAGGTGTAAAATCCTTTAAATATCATTTAGACTTAGAAATTATCAATGAAAAGACTCCAAAAACTTGGAAAGATAGAGTCTTTTAGTAAACCTTTATCAACTAAATACGTTTTACTAATGTATATTCAAAATTTGTATACTTTTTAATTTTTAGAAAAGATTTTTTATAAGAAATCTTCTTGAATGAATTTAGATCTCTACCTCTTAAATATAATTATATTCTAGTTTTTGAAATACTTATAGTAGATAAGGAAAAACATTGTCAGAAAAAATTAATCTTAAGTTATCAGAAGAAAGAATATTGATTTGTGTTATTACTTATGAAGAAGAGCCACGCATTCAAAATGTATTAAAACGTTTACCTAATGTTATTTGGGATAATAAAATTTATCATATCCTTCTTTGTGACGATAATTCATCTGATAAAACTATATCTAAAGCTGAGCAGACATTTAAATCACTTTGTAAAAATTATAATATCGTAAAATTAAAGCTTCATCAAGGGTATGGAGGGGTTCAAAAAATTTGTTATCGTTATGCAATCGATAACAATTTTGATTTTACTGTTCTAGTTCACGGTGATGGACAATATGCACCGGAATTAGCTTTGAAATTTGTTTCCTCTTGGAGTGAAAAAGGCTCTGAAATTGTATTAGGATCTCGAATGATTAAATACCGTTCTGCTATAAGTGGTGGTATGCCAATGTATAAATTAGTTGGTAACATAATCCTTACAAAAACACAAAACTTAATTAATAAAACAAAATTTTCTGAGTTTCATACAGGCTATCGAGGATATGCTACGAGTTTTTTAAAAAAAGTTCCATTTGAATTAAATTCAAATGATTTTCATTTTGATACTGAAATTCTTCTTCAAGCTTTTCACTCTGGAGCTAAAGTAGATGAATTTCTTATTCCAACTTTTTATGGTGACGAAGTTTCTAGGGTAAATGGTCTCCGTTATGCTTTGGATGTCCTTAAATCTAGTATTAAATATCGTTTACAACGATTGGGATTATTTGTTTCGCTTAAATATCCACACTCAGCAAATCAAGTCTATAAAGATAAAACTTTAGACCCCCACTCGAGCCATTCATGGGCATTAAAATTTATATCAAATAATTCAAATCCTGAAGAAACTACTCTTTTAGATATAGGATGTGGCCCAGGAGATTTTTGTGCCAATTATACTAATTTGGTCAAAGAGTCCACGGGCTTAGATATAAATATTCCGATTGTCTCAAAATTCACACATTTTATTCAGCTTGATTTAGACAAGCATAATATCAATATAGATATAGGGGAATATGATATTGTATTAATGCTAGATATTATTGAACACCTTTCTTCTCCAGAAAATTTTTTAATTAATGTGAGAAACTCAATAAATAGTATTAAAACTCCTAAGACTATAATATCTGTTCCAAACATTGGGTTCTTATTAGTTCGAATGAACTTATTATTTGGTAGATTTAATTATGCAGACAGAGGAATTTTAGATATCACTCATAAAAGGTTTTTTACAAAAAAAAGTTTCATAAGATTACTAAATGAGACTGGGTTTGAAGTAAACGACATAAGGGGTATTGGGGTCCCTTTTAAATTATTGGGCAGTAGTTTTATTTTTAATATTTTAGGGAAAATATCATCAATTTTTGCTTACTTTTGGCCTTCTTTATTTGCTTTTCAATTTATTGCGACTGTTAAGCCAAAGCCAACAACATATCAACTAATTAAAAATTATTTAGAGTAGTAATCAATTTTTATTAGTTGAGTCTAAAAACTCAATAATTTTTTTGGAAACTAACTTGATTGCACTATCATCCCAGTGAGTATCATCAGCTATATATAAATTATTTGATTTATTTTCTTTAAAGAGTGTGAGAATATCTATATAGTTTATATTATACTCTTCTAATTTTTTTTGAATTAAAGAAATATTTTTTGGTTGATAGATTAATCCAGCATCTTCCCAATGTATAGTTTCTTTTGTTGGTATAATAAAAAATATGAATTTAATGTTTCTTTTTAAACAAAATTTATTTATTTCAATTAGATAATTGACTATCAAATCATTATCAAACTCATTAAAAAACGATGGGCCATAATTTTTATACAACCTGTCATGTTTATCTCTAATGATGCTTTTCTCTTCTCTTTTTAATTTACTTTTAATCCACCTGTAAAATGTGTGTTTATTGTAAATATCATAATGTTTATAAAGTTGCAAAATCAAATTGCCTCCTTTAATTATTTTGACATTTGGAATAAAATTGATTTTATTTTTCTCTAATATTTTTATCTGTGATTCACTAATTCCATAAATAAAAATCTCAGGGTTTGAAATTAAATTTTTATTTAAAAGACTAAGAATTTCTTCAGTTTTTAATGGCGCATAATTATAGATACTAAAATTAGTTAAATATCCTAATTGGTAGCTTAAGATTTGATTCTGAGACAAACCACTTCCTACTATGTTTGATGCTCCAGAAATGATTATTTCAGGACTCTCTATGTATTTTTCATTTCTAAATCCAAAAGTATCAGTTTTCCAATATACATTCTTTTTTTTAATAGCAAATTTAGTTTTGAAGCCTAAATCCCCTAACTCATCCATGACATTATTATAATTAGAATAAAATGGATTAAGAACCCCTGCTGGTCTAGCTTTTCTTTCAAAAGTTGCCCTTTCCCAATTTCTAAAATAAAAGATATTCATATAATTGATGTATATTTCTAGAGATATACATAAAAAAAATATTGATAAAAATATTATGCTTTTAATTAAAAATAACTTCATTAAAATTGAAAATAAATAAATTCTTCTAGTTTATTAAAATGTGCTAATATGATTCTTAAAACTAACATTGCAATTACCCAATTAATTATTCTGTTTTTAGTTTGGAAGAAATATTCATCTTTATTTTTATATATCCATTCTATAATAATTAGAAATACAACATATACTAAGCCCGCTCGATTAGTCTGTGGGATACTAAATTTTGTTGGAATTAAATATAAATAAGATAAAGCATCATATACAGATGGACTTCTGAAAAAAACCCAAGCAATCATGGTAAAGAAAAAAGTCCTTCCAATTTGGAATGTTTCCATAATTGATGGTAGAAATCTATCTTTTGCGACGATATAGTTTAAATATTTTCTATTATTTTTAGATAAAAATAGTGGAACATAAAGCAAGGAATGGATTAATCCCCAAATTATAAATGTCCAATTAGCACCATGCCAAAATCCACTAACAATAAATATTAAAAAAATATTTCTAAGAGAAAGCAACTTACCTTTTTTCGAGCCACCAAGTGGTATATACAAATAATCTCTGAACCATGATGAAAGTGAAATATGCCATCTACGCCAAAATTCGGCTATATCTCTTGAAAAATATGGAAAATTAAAATTAACCATTAAATTGATTCCAAAAAGCTTTGCTGTACCTATTGCAATATCTGAATAACCGCTAAAATCACAATAGATTTGATATGAAAAATAAAATAGTCCAATAAGTAAGACCCCTCCACTAAGATCATTGTAGTTTTTAAAAATATAATCCACATGTGGTGATAGTGAGTCCGCTATAACTACTTTTTTAAACATTCCCCATAATATTTGTCTTAGTCCCAATTTTCCATTATCTAAATTAAACTTTCTTTTTTTTCTAATCTGGGGTAATAAATTTGAAGCTCGTTCTATTGGACCAGCCACTAATTGAGGGAAGAAACTCACAAAAGCGGCAAAAGAAATAAAGTCTTTTGTTGGGGTAAGTTTTTTTAAATATATATCTAAAGAATAAGACATAGTTTGAAAAGTATAAAAAGATATTCCGACTGGCAAAATAACATTTAGGCTCCAAATATTACTTTGTTCATATCCAAATGAAGATAAAAGACTAATCCAAGAATCAATAAAAAAATTAAAATATTTAAAAAATCCCAGTAAACCTAGGTTAAAAATAATGCTTATGCATAAATATACTTTTTTAACATTATTAGACTTGCTCTCAAAAACCTTTATACCAATAAAATAATCAATAATAGTGGACAAGAGAATCAAAGATAAGAATCTCCAGTCCCACCATCCATAAAAGATATAACTACTAATTAAAAGTAAAGAATTTTGATATTTAAGGTTTTTTTGAAATATGAACCAATACAGTATGAACACACTTGGAAGAAAAATAAAAAATTCTAAAGAGTTAAAGAGCATGTGGCATTAGTGATTTGTTAAAAATAAAAGTTGCTAATTTTATTTCACAAAATATATAATGTGAAATAAAAAAGATATTTCAATACAAACTTTGGTTTAAACCCTAAATAATGAGTAAAGATTTTTAAATATTGTGTTAAAGTAAAAAAGAAAAAAAATTAAAATTATATATGTTACGTGCAAACGTCTAATATTTCTTGAAATCTCAATCATTATTTTAATTCAAAAACCCTTACTTTTTCGTTTTCATATCGTAATATAATATCTTTACCGGAACCATTAAATGCATCAGGTGTGAAAAGATAATTAAAATTTTTCATCATAGTGAAATATTTAAAATTCATATCTTTTAGTTTTTGAATAATTTCAATATCATCAAACCTTAATTTAGATAAAACCCACCTTTGCTCGCCATTTAAACTACTTTCCAAAATAGTAGCGTTCAACTTGTAATTTTCTCTGTGAAGTATTGCAATTTTTTTGTTGGATTCAATATTCTTATTAATCCAATAATTCGCATCTACTTGATGTGAATAACTATAATTATGATCATAATTTCCAATATCAGTGATTATGTAAATAAATGACCATCTATAATCATATAGATTCATTAATGAAAAGAAGACAAGTAAAATGAAAAGTTTCTTTTTATAGATTTGATTTTTTATTAGAAAGCAATCAATTATATATCCCACAGTAATAGAAATTATGGAAATAGGTACAACTAAGTACCTTACCCAGAAAAAATCTGGTGATAATATTATCCATGCAATAAAAATAAAAAATGAAATTATTGATAAATATATTATTTTTTTATTTTTTAAAAAATATACCATAGGTAAAAAAGATATATAAAAGGGTGAGACTACATCTGTTGCTAAAAAAGTTGCATGGATAGGGAAGATTAGGTACTGAAAAAAATTAATATTTGATATCATAGAGTCAACAATTGGTGGCCAGCTATTAGATTCCCAATACCAACTGTAGGTTTGAGAGCCATCAATGAAAATTGATGAAAGATAAGGGGCAAATGGGTTTCCAACCAAAACTGATTTAAATAAAAAAGATGGCATATTGGTGGTAGCAATTATAACAAGCCAAATAGATATTGACTTTAAATAATGCGATTGATTATTGCCTTCATAAATATATTGAAATAAAGAAAAAATTAGAATCCCAAAAATTACTATCACAGAAAGAATTTTATTTAAATACGCAGCACCTAAAAAGAAACCAGATAAAAATAAAAATAAAGATAATCTTTTATCTGATTTATTAAAAATAAAAGCCAAAAAAAATGTATGTATACCAATAATAGAATAAAAATGTGCTAGAAAATCTGGTTTTCCGTTTATTGATAATTCCCTTATTATGTCTGTATTGCTTAAAAATACTAAAACAGCAATAATCGATGAGGATTTATTACTAAATGATCTACCTAATTCATAAATAGA
>MDSV01229990.1_pt1 | contig 10388 bp, 8 predicted proteins | sample 810851 | NCBI WGS metagenome assembly MDSV01 (sample SAMN05326640, study PRJNA326480) | marine metagenome | isolation source: seawater | place: Atlantic Ocean: North East | collected 2012
ATGGTGGGCCGTGTTGGTTACGCTCCAACTACCCCTGCAATGTCAATGCAGTACTCTACTATTGAGCTAACGGCCCAAGTGCCTAACTTTCTAAGAAACTTTTCAATTGTTTTGATCTGCTTGGATGTTTTAATTTTCTGAGTGCCTTAGCTTCTATTTGTCTTATTCTTTCTCTAGTTACTGAAAATTGCAAACCTACTTCTTCTAAAGTATGGTCTGTATTCATCCCTACTCCAAACCTCATCCTTAGTACCCTTTCTTCTCTAGGAGTAAGGGTAGACAAAATTTTTGTTGTTGCTTCACTTAAGTTGGATTTAATTGCTTGGTCCATTGGGTCTAAAGCTTTTGTATCTTCAATAAAATCGCCTAAACTACTATCATCCTCATCTCCAACTGGTTTTTCTAAAGAAACAGGTTCTTTAGAAATTTTTAAAACTTTTCTTACTTTATCAAGTGGCATTCTTAGTTTTTTTGACAATTCTTCTGGTGTTGCCTCTCTACCAAATTCACTTAAAATTAGTCTTTGAGTTCTCACAATCTTATTAATAGTTTCAATCATATGAACTGGTATTCTTATAGTTCTTGCCTGGTCTGCAATAGATCTAGTAATCGCTTGTCTAATCCACCAAGTTGCATAAGTAGAAAATTTATATCCTCTTCTGTACTCAAACTTATCTACAGCTTTCATAAGTCCTATGTTTCCCTCCTGAATCAAATCTAAAAACTGAAGCCCTCTATTCGTATATTTCTTAGCTATTGAGATTACTAATCTTAAGTTTGCCTCTACCATCTCTTTTTTGGCAATTCTCGACTCTTTTTCACCTTTTTGTACTCTACTTACTAATTTTTTGAAATCTGTTACAGAAATACCTAGTCTATTACTAATTTCTACCAATCTATCTCTAATGTTTTTAAATTCTTCTTTGTTTTTTTGAAAAAAACTTTTCCATGAATCGTTGGTATTTAAAAAAGCTTTTAAATTTGGATTAATTTCATTACCTATATAAAACTTTATAAATTCGTCTCTACTTATTTTATTGTTTACAGCCAATCTTAATAAATTTCCCTCTAGAGATAATATTTTTCTATTTTCTACATAATGTTTCTGAACTAATTCCTCTAGAACAGAGGGGGATAATTGCAAAGATTTTATTTGCTCTAAAATAGAATCTACTATTTTTTTGTAATTTTTTTCCTTAGATGTCGAAAATATTTTAGAATTTAACACACACTCAAGCTTCTCTTTTTGATATTTAATTAATTTGTTATATTCTTTTGTAAGTTTATGAACAGTTTGCAAAACTTTAGGTTTGATCTCGTTTTCCATGGCTGCCAAGGTTGGGTTAAACTCATCATCATCAGAAGATGAAGTATTATCTTCATCTGAATTTGATTTAGCATCACCATCGCCAGATTTTTTCTGTTTAGCACTTTGACCAGTATCTTCGTCTTCCATATAATTGGTATCAATATCAATTATCTCTCTTACTAAAATTTCATCTTTTTGAAGTTTTTCATTCCATTCAAAAAATTGGATTGCTGTTATTGGACTCTGGGATAATGCGTTTAACATGACGTCTTTACCTGCTTCAATTCTTTTGGCAATTGCAATCTCTCCTTCTCTTGAAAGAAGCTCAACACCTCCCATTTCCCTTAAATACATTCTTATAGGATCGTCACTTTTCTCAATAGTTTTTCCTTCTTCTTTTGATGAATTTTCTTTTTTTCTTAAAGATTTAAAATCTGATTTTTTCTCAACTAGAGTTATATTCTCATTTAAAATATGAATAAAAGCTTGATCTAAATTTTCACTTGATAAATTTCTTTTTCCTAATGATTTATTGAGTTCTTCGTAAGTAATGAATCCTCTATGGGTTCCTCGCCCCATAAGTCTTGCAAATGATTTTGTAATAATTCTTTCCACAGTTTATTATTTCCGGACTACTTATATAATCTCAATTTTCAAAAAATCCATGAATAAATTTCCATAATTAGTTGAATTTTTGTAACTTTTTTAGCTCATTTATTTCGTTAAAAGTATTTTCGCTAAAATCTTTTGAAAATTTTGATTCTAAATCTTGTATCCTTAACTCTAATTCAAAATATTTTAGATCTTTGGCTATTTCCTCTAAAATTTCTGTCATTTTTTGAACATCGTTTTTATTATTTTCAACTATATGCTTAACTGATGCAAATTTGTAAATTCGTTCAATCAGTTGTTTGTCTAGGTTTAAATCATTCTTTCCTATAGTTTCGCCCTTTTCGAATTTTGAAAGTATTTCATCAAAAACTAACTTATTTTCTTGGGAATAAATTTTAACATTTTTAATTAATTCATTTTTTAATTCTAACAATTTAACATTTTCTAGAATAAGATATAAAAAAGAAAATTCCTTTATTTCAATTTGCGTTAAAGACAAGGTGTCTTGAAAATGTTTTTTGGTTTTATCAAGAGTCTTTGCTTTAATTACTCTTTTAAATGTACCTTTTTTTTGTGAATGAGGGGTAAAGCTTGAAATTCTTTCTAAAAAATATTCCAAAACATACTTTCCAATTATTTTATCTTTGATTGTATTCGATAAATTTTTCAATTTTTTTTCAAATATAGCTAAAGATGAGGGTGAATTGTCACTTTGATTTTTATAATGTTCAAATATGAATTTATGTATTGGAACAATATGATCTTTCGAGTACTGCTCAAAATCTTTTTTTCCAATTTTTGAAGCAAAACTATCTGGATCTTCATTTTGAGGAAGAAATAAAAAAGAAATTTTTTTGTCAGGTTGCAAATTTATAATTGAATTTTCTGCCGCTCTTACCGCAGCTTTAAATCCACTTTCATCTCCATCAAAACAAATTATCAGATGCTCAAAAAATTGATTTATTATTATGATTTGTCTCTCTGTTAATGATGTTCCTAAATTTGCAACAACATTTTCTATGCCTATTCTATTAAGCCCAATCACATCCATATAACCTTCGACCAAAAATATCTGATCATTTTTATTAGAAAGTTTTCTTGCCTTATCTAAATTATATAAGTTTGAACCTTTTTTAAAAAAAAGTGTTTCCGGTGAATTGATATATTTTGCAATGTATTTACTGCTATCTATTGTTCTTCCGCCTAGTGCAATTGGATTGCCAGATATATCATTTATAGGAAATATTATTCTTCCTCTAAACCTTTCGACAAAATACTTGTTTTTTTCATCAAAATAAAACAAACCTGTTTCATTAAGAATTTCTTCAGAATGTTTTTTTTTTAAATTGTCATATATATTTATATTTCTATCAACATATCCAATTTTAAAATTTGTTACCTCTTGTATTGTTAATTGTCTTTTTTTTAAATAATTTTTAATCTCTACAAACTTTTGATTTTTAATTAATTCATTATGATAATGATTAATATAATTTAAATATATTTCTAGATATTCTTTTCTTTTATTTTCTTTTTCTTGATCTGCTTTTGAAAAAATATATTGCTGCATACCAGCTTGGTTAGCTAAAGCTTTTACAGCTTCACCAAATTTTAAATTTTGAGTCTTCATTAAAAAATCAAAAATATTTCCATGCTCACTTGTACTAAAACAATGATAAAAACCTTTTTCATCGTTTACAGTAAACGATGGTGTTTTTTCAGTTTTAAATGGAGAAAGACCTACAAATTCTTTTCCTCTCTTCTTCAATGTCACATATCTAGAAATTACAGTAGATACTTTTAATCTAGTTTTTATTTCATCTAAATATTCCTTTGGATATTTCATTTATTTAAAATTTCTTTGATTATTCCACCAGCTTTTGAAAAGTCTATAACTTCTGAGTAATTTTTTTTAAGTTCCCCCATTACTTTACCCATGTCCTTAATTGAAATAGCTCCAGTCTTGGAAATTGCATCAGAACAAATTTTTTTAGTCTCTTCATCATTAAGTTGTTTTGGTAAATAATTTAATAATAGATCTGTTTCGGTCTCTTCAATTTTCAATAGGTCTGGTCTATTGCTCTTTTTAAAAATTTCAATAGATTCGGATCTTTGCTTAATCATTTTTTTTAACAATTTTTTAATATCCTCCTCGTCAGTTTCTTTTTTATTGTCGCCGGCTCTGTTGAAAACGTCCAAATCTTTTATTCCTGATAAAACTAACCTGTAAGTTGATATTTTACTTTTGTCTTTGTTTTTTAATGCATTTTTATAGTCACTTTCAATTTTATTTCTTAAAGACATGAGCTTAATTTACAATAAACAAATTTTGTTAAAAAGTTTTTTTTTAAATTTTATACATTAGATCTGTTGCGGAATTTTAGGTTTTATAGTATTAACCTTTAACTCATGAGTTGTAATTGACTAAGAATATAAAAGTAAAATCTACAAATTCATTAAATTTTTCATCAGGTATTTTAGTTCTTGAGAATAAGATGGTTATTAAAGGGATAGGACTTGGATATCAAGGAACAGCAACAGGAGAGGTATGCTTTAATACTTCTTTAACTGGATACCAAGAAATTATATCAGACCCATCTTACGCAGGACAAATTATAAATTTTACATTTCCACATATTGGTAATGTTGGTGCTAATAAAGAAGATGTAGAGTCTGACAAAATATGGACGCGCGGTGTAATATTTAATTCGGAAATTACTAGCCCATCAAATTATAGATCTTTAAAAAGTTTGGATGAATGGTTAAAAAAAAACAAAATTGTTGGAATTACAGGTTTGGATACAAGAAGTTTAACCAACTTAATAAGAGATAATGGTGCTCCAAAAGGAACTATTTCACATAATAAGAGTGGAATATTTAATATAAAGAAATTAATTAAAAATTCAATCAAATGGCATGGTCTCAATGGTTTAGATCTTGCGTGCGAAGTATCAACAAAAAAAAACTATAAATGGAATGGTTTGAAAACATGGAAAAAAGTTGTTGGCTTTGAAAAAAACAAAAAAAAATCTTTTAGAATAGTTGCTATCGATTACGGTATAAAAAAGAATATATTAAGATACTTTTCTAATCATAATTGCGAAATTATAATTGTACCATGCAAAAAATCATCTGGGGAAATATTGAAATTAAAACCTCACGGAGTTTTTCTATCTAATGGACCTGGTGATCCTGCTGCAACTGGCAAATATTCTGTTAAAATTATTCGAGAACTAATTGAAAAAAATATACCTATCTTTGGAATTTGCCTTGGACATCAATTACTTGCTTTATCACTTCACGCGAAAACAAAAAAAATGAAACTTGGCCATAGAGGAGCAAACCATCCAGTTAAAAATCTTGTGACAAAAAAAGTTGAAATTACTAGCCAAAATCATGGATTTGAAGTTGAAAAGGAAAATTTACCAAAAAATATTATTATCACTCATAGATCTTTATTCGACAATAGCATCGAGGGTATAAAATTAAAAAATAAACCAGTTTTTTCAGTTCAATATCATCCTGAGTCAAATCCTGGACCACAAGACAGTCATTATTTATTTGATGAATTTATGAAAGATGTAAAAAAATATGCCAAGAAGAAAAGATATTAAAAAAATTTTAGTTGTTGGCGCGGGACCTATTATAATTGGTCAAGCTTGTGAATTTGATTATTCAGGAACACAAGCGTGTAAAGCTTTAAAAGATGAGGGATACAAAGTAATATTAGTAAATTCAAACCCTGCTACAATAATGACTGATCCTGAAGTTGCAGATAAAACTTACATAGAACCAATAACACTAAAAGTGTTAGAAGAAATAATAAAAAAAGAAAAACCTAATGCAATTCTACCCACTATGGGTGGGCAAACCGCTTTAAATATAGCTATGGAGGCAGAAAAATCGGGAATTTTAAAAAAATATAAAATTGAATTGATTGGCGCAAACTCAAAGGCAATATCAAATGCAGAAGATAGAAAAAAATTCAGAAAAAATATGATTGAAATTGGATTAGATTTACCAAGATCAAAGGTAATAAATAATTTAAAAGACTCGAAGAAAACACTAAGACAAATTGGTTTACCAGCAATAATAAGACCCGCCTTTACTTTAGGAGGCTTGGGCGGTGGTATTGCAAAAAACAAAAATGAATTTTTTAAAATAGTTAAAAATGGTTTACACGAATCTCCTGTAAGCCAAGTATTAATTGAAGAATGTCTTGAAGGTTGGAAAGAATTTGAAATGGAAGTGGTAAGGGATAAAAAAGATAATTGTATAATAGTATGTTCAATTGAAAATATTGATCCAATGGGAGTACATACTGGTGACTCGGTTACCGTTGCTCCAGCATTGACCCTCACTGACAAAGAGTATCAAGTAATGAGAAACGCTTCAATTGCATGTTTGAGGAAAATAGGAGTTGAAACAGGTGGTTCTAATGTGCAATTTGCCATAAATCCTAAAAATGGAAGAATGGTTATTATTGAAATGAATCCAAGAGTATCAAGATCATCAGCCCTTGCATCTAAAGCTACGGGTTTTCCTATAGCCAAAATAGCTGCTAAACTGGCTGTAGGTTATACACTTGATGAATTAAAAAACGAAATTACAAAAACAACACCTGCATCATTTGAACCAACAATTGATTATGTGGTAACTAAAATACCAAGATTTACTTTTGAAAAATTTGCATCATCTCCTGCTATTTTAGGAACATCAATGAAGTCTGTGGGCGAGGCAATGGCTATAGGAAGAAATTTTAAGGAGTCGCTCCAAAAGGCATTGGTTTCTCTTGAAACTGGTTTTGCGGGATTGGATAGTATTTTTCCGTTTAATAAATTTGAAATTAAAAGAAAATTAAAAGAGAATATACCGAACAAAATTCTTTTAATTGCAGAGGCATTTAGAAAAAAAATACCATTTCAAGAAGTTCAAAAATTGTCTAAAGTTGATAAGTGGTTCTTAAATCAAATAAAAGAATTAATAAATGAGGAAAAATTAATTAAAAAAAAGGGACTACCAAAAAATTACTTGGAATTTAACAGAGTAAAATCTATTGGTTTTTCTGATAAAAAATTAGCAGAACTCTCTAATATTCCTGAAAAAATTGTAAGAAGAAAAAGAATGAATTTAAAGGTTTTGCCTGTTTTTAAAAAAGTAGATACTTGTGCCGCGGAATTTAAATCATTTACTCCATACATGTACTCAACTTATCAAAGAAATTTTTCAATAAAAGTAGAGTGTGAATCAAATCCATCAAAAAAGAGAAAAATTATTATCCTTGGTGGGGGGCCAAACCGAATTGGTCAAGGAATTGAATTTGATTACTGTTGTTGCCAAGCAAGTTATTCTCTAAAGGATGCTGGATTTGAGACTATAATGATTAATTGCAATCCAGAAACAGTATCAACAGATTATGATACTAGTGATAGATTATACTTTGAGCCACTTAAAGAAGAGTATGTATTTAACATAATCAAAAAGGAAAAAGAAAAAGGAAATTTGATTGGAATAATTGCACAATTTGGAGGCCAAACACCCATAAGACTAGCAAAATTTCTAAGTGAAAATAACTTACCTATACTAGGTACTCAATATTCTTCAATAAACCTTGCCGAAGACAGAGATCTATTTAGAGATCTATTAATTAAACTTAATTTGAAGCAGGCAGAAAGTGGTATAGCAAGTAAGTTTGATAAAGCAATTAATATAGCTGAAAAAATTGGTCTACCAGTTGTAGTTCGGCCTTCATACGTTTTGGGTGGAAGAGCAATGGAAATTGTTCATAATAAAAATCAATTAAAACAATTTATATCTGAAGCATTTAAAGCATCAGAAAATAATCCGATATTAATAGATAAATTTATAGATCATGCAATGGAGGTGGACGTTGATGCAATTTCAGATGGCAAAGAAGTATATGTTGCTGGCATTATGCAGCATATTGAAGAAGCTGGAATTCATTCTGGAGATTCGGCATGTTGCTTGCCACCAGTGTCAATAAAAGACAGTCTTTTAAAAGAATTAAAAATTCAAACTAAAAAACTTGCTTTAGCTTTAGATGTTATAGGATTTTTAAATATTCAATTTGCAATTAAAAAAGATGAAATATATGTAATTGAAGTTAATCCTAGAGCAAGTCGAACAGTTCCTTTTGTATCTAAAGCAAATGGCATAGCTCTTGCTAAAATAGCCTCAAGAATAATGACTGGTGAAAAGCTATCAAAATATAAATTAAAATATAAAACAAATAAAAAATTTGCAGTTAAAGAAGCTGTGTTTCCATTTAATAAATTTCCAGATAGCGACTTGCTCCTTGGACCTGAAATGAAATCAACAGGTGAAGTAATGGGTTTTGATGAAGATTTTGGAATGGCAATTGCGAAAAGTCAAATAGCTGCTTCAAATTCCCTCCCAACAGGTGGGTTAGCATTTTTGTCAGTTAAAGACTCACATAAACAAGAAATAATTGGTATCGCACAAAGATTAAAAAAGATGGGCTTTAAACTATCTGCAACCTATGGTACGGCCAGAGCATTAAAAAATAATGGATTGAGTTGCAAAATTATAAATAAAGTAAGCAGCGGCAGACCACACATAGTTGATATTTTAAATTCAAAAAAAATTTCTTTAGTAATAAATACTGGTGGAGGCAATAGCGAACATAGAATTGATGATGCAAAAGCTTTAAGAAGAGGAGCTTTAGCAAATAAAGTTACTTATTGCACCAATATGTCAACAGCCTATTCATTTTTAGAGGCTATTAAATCCTTAAAAACAAAAAAACTCAAAGTACAACCGATTCAGGGTATAAATAATTGATTATTTAACTTTCCAATCTGTTGCAAAAGTAACATAATTTACTTGCAAACATCTTCTCTCTTTTAGAATTTTTTTTTTTTCCATACCATGCCATGAATTAGGTCCACTTGAAAAAAAATATCCATAATTGTCTCTGTACGGAAGAGTTTTGATTTTTTTTAAATTACTATCATAAAAATCAGTACCTAAATCTTCACTTTCGTCACATTTGTTTACAAATAATAAACATGAAAGCAATTTTTCTTTAATATCACAATGTGGCTTCAACCAAAATCCCTGCCTATCGCATATAACTTCTACTCTAACATAAGAATTGGACAAGTCCTTTTCGATTAGGTCTGAAATTTTTTGATAGGTTTCTTTATTTTGCAATTCTTTAATAAAACTTGTAAGAGCTGGAAAATTATGAGTATTTTTTTTCGTTATAAAACATCTAAATTTTAGAGCTTTTCCACCAGAAGTATTACCTTCCCTAAATTTTCCTTCACCACCATCAATTGCTCTAGTTCCATCATAATTTAAATTATGTTCAGAAGGATTTGCAATATCAGCTTTTACTATTTCATTAATTTGATCGGATGTTAAAGGTTCGTTTAATTCCCAATGCATGAAAGGATCAGTGAATTTTTTTGATTTATTTTGTACAGAGTTAAAAAATGACATTAGGTAATTTTTTTTATGATTTCTAAAGCTATTCTATTTGTTTCGTCTAGTTTTTCATAGCTCCAGTTTTCAATATTTTCATCAAGATTTTTTATAATATTAAGATTTGTAAAGAGATTTCTAAACTTTTTGAACCTGCGATCATTTTTCTTACTTGGTATCTCTGCAATATATATTGGTTTGCCGGTTAATGCAGACTCTGAAATCATTGATGTGGAGTCACATGTTACGATAATATATTTTGATAAAGATAATGCAGATAAATACGCTCTTTTGTCTATGTCTTTTATAACAAGATTATCCTTGCTAAAATAATCTGATGCTAAATCTATGGCTTTCTTGGGTGTTCTCATTGATGGAACAACAATTAATTGTAAATTATTTTTCTTAATAGTCTCTCGGACTTTGTCATATATGTTTTTTATATTTTTATCGTTGTATTCATAATACTTGTTTGGGCCACCCAAAATTAGCAAAATACAATTTTTATCGTTATTTATTTTTTTTAACAAGTAGTCATGATTTTTTTTTATTTCATCTTCTGTTAAATAATGAATTGCACCCTTTGACGAAATAACATTTTTACCTTTCAGGCCATCATGGTCTGGAGCAATTATAAAATCAAAATTATCAGTAGAAACTTTGGGATCTTGAATATGAATATTGTAAACTTTTTTTTTGAATTCCTCTTTAAAAAAATAGATGGAATTACACTTTTTCTTCCACAGGAAATTACAACATCAAAGTCCCGCGAATTAAAACTTTTAAACACAAATTTCTTAACAGGAGTAAATTTAGGAGGTATTAGACTCCAAGGATAATTTAGTTCAACTTTCTGGTGAACAAAATCCAAGTCCATAGATTTTGCTAAACCTTCGACTTGGCTAATCATTCCATGCATACCTTCTGTCAATAATAACCCTTTTAATTTAGTCATAAATTACTATATAGCTTTGATATGAATCAAAATCCAACTAAACAC
>MDSV01082222.1_pt1 | contig 10387 bp, 14 predicted proteins | sample 810851 | NCBI WGS metagenome assembly MDSV01 (sample SAMN05326640, study PRJNA326480) | marine metagenome | isolation source: seawater | place: Atlantic Ocean: North East | collected 2012
AATCTAAAAATTGATAAAATTAAAATTATTTTCAAAAAACATTGAATAATATAACTTTTATGAATTATATGTAATTTTATAAACTATCAAGCTTGGGTAATAACAAGTTTGGAACTATTGTGTTAATTTTTTGTTATTTTAAGTGGTTACCAGTTTTAATCACAGATGTTTGAATGTGCATTTTTTAAGCGCCTTCAATATCAATATTCATATCTTTAACAGATTAGATTTTTAGGGTCTCAGAGTGAATATACCCTAATTGAAGAAATTTTAACTTAGCTTGCCAACTAAATCAAAATTTCTACCTGCAACATATTCGAGATAAATTAGCAAACATATGATTTTATTTTTGTTAAACTAAAATAACGATATCAATGAAATAAAAAAAATGAAATATTAAATTAGAATGAAAATGCTCGAATTAATACAGTTAGAAAAAAATTTTGGAGATAACAAAGTTTTGAGAGGAATTGATCTTACAGCAAACAAAGGAGATGTTATTAGTATAATTGGAAGTTCTGGGTCTGGGAAGAGTACTTTGTTACGTTGTATTAATTTTTTGGAAATTCCAAATAAAGGATCAATAGATGTTTGTGGAGAGATCATTAATTGCAACAGTGAAAATTTAGAAAATCCAGATAAGAATTTACAATTAAAAATAATCTCAATTAGAAAAAAATTAGGTATGGTTTTTCAAAGTTTTAATCTTTGGTCTCACATGACTATTTTAGAAAATATTATAGAAACACCAGTCAATATTTTAAATAAAGATAGAAAAGAATCTTTAAATGAGGCTATGAAAATACTTAAACAAGTTGGCATTGAAGAAAAAGCAAATGACTACCCTATTCATCTTTCAGGAGGTCAGCAACAAAGAGCCGCAATAGCTCGGGCTTTAGCAATTTCACCAGAAATATTACTTTTTGATGAGCCTACCTCTTCTCTGGATCCAGAGTTAGTAGATGAAGTCTTAACAGTAATGCGAAATCTAGCAGAACAAGGTAAAACTATGTTGATAGTGACTCATGAAATGGAGTTTGCTCGTAAAGTTTCAAACGATGTAATTTTCTTACATGAGGGTCTCATAGAAGAGCAAGGACATCCTGACACAGTTTTTACAAATCCTCAATCAGAACGTTGCCGTAATTTCTTATTTAATAGACGCGACTAATAATTTTTTATAATTTATCGATGTGAATTCATTGCTACAATTTATATTAAGGTTACTAGATTTTTATATACTCATAGTTTTCTTTTATGTTGTCGTATCGTGGCTGTTTCACTTCAATATCCTCAATAATCAAAATGTATTTTTATGGAAAGTTTATGAAAGTTTTAAAAAACTTATCGACCCTCCTTTAAATTACATCAGAAGATATTTACCCAATTTAGGTGGTATAGACATATCTCCTGTATTGCTAATATTGATAATTTATTTATTTAAAGATTTACTTGAGGAATACTGGCCTACAAGATAAAGGAGCATATATTAATGACAAACATAATTGATGGAAAAGCTTTTGCAGCTAAAATTAGAACTGAAGTAAAACAAGACGCAGATAACTTAATCAGTAAAAAAAGTGTGGAGCCATGTTTGGCTGTGGTTTTAGTCGGTGAGAACCCGGCTAGTAAAGTTTATGTAGGTGCTAAAAGTAAAATGGCTGCTGAGTGTAATATCAAAACAAAAGATTATAAATTAGATGAAAATACGGATCAGGATACTTTACTTAAACTAATTAAAGAACTTAACAACGATAGAACAGTTCACGGTATTCTTGTTCAGTTACCTCTCCCCAAACAAATTGATGAAAGGAAAGTAATTGATGCAATAACAGTTGAAAAAGATGTAGATGGTTTTCATGCTATTAACGCTGGAAGACTCTCAATTGGTGGTGATATGCTAAAAAAAGCTTTTATTCCATGCACACCATTGGGTTCATTATTGCTTTTAAAAGATCAGTTAGAGGATCTTAGGGGAAAAAATGCTGTAGTTGTAGGGAGGTCAAATATTGTTGGTAAACCAATGTCTCAATTACTCATTGAAGAGTCTTGTACGGTTACAGTTGTTCATTCAAAGACTAAAAACATAGAAGAAGTTTGTTCACGTGCAGACATAGTTGTTGTTGCTGCAGGAAGACCAGAGATGGTTGATGGAAAATGGTTGAAGAATGGCGCAGTTGTTATTGACGTCGGTATTAATCGTATTCCTGTAACAAAAGAGGATGGGAGTGAAGGAAGTAAAATTGTAGGAGATGTAGATTTCGATAGCGCTGCTGAGAAAGCGTCAAAGATTACTCCTGTTCCTGGAGGAGTGGGACCAATGACTATTGCTTGTTTATTAAGAAATACAGTAACTTCTGCTTATCGTCACGTAGGCCTAGAAGATCCAAGATCGAATTAATAGATTTACTGTTTATTTAGTGTAAGATTAAACAACAGTATCTTATAAATGAACGAAGATAATTGTAAAAAAATTCTTGGTCTACTTTTAGAAAATCATGATATTGATGAGTTTTTAAAGCATTGTACTAATGATGTTAAATTTATTTTATATCCTAAACATGTAGCAGCGGGTATTTATGATAAAAAAACTATTTACGACCTATTTATTCATCTTGCAAAATCTTTCCCAAATTGGACCGAGACTATTGAGCAAATTTACCATGATGAACGTAAAAAAGTTTTTATCACTATAGCCAAAGGTAATTCTTCAACCATAAAAGACATTTGGGATATTCACATACTATATTATGATGATGATGATAAAATTTATAAATTAGAAGAGAGAATTGACACCCTTCACTTAGCTGAAGGAAATATTGGCCCTAGAATTTAAGTTTATTTTTTTTTAATCTAAGAGCATTGAGTTTAATAAAACCTTCCGCATCTCTTTGATCATAGTTTGAAGACTCAAATGTAGCTAGATCTTCATCGTAAAGACTGTTAGGAGACCTTCTACCAATAACAATGGTGTTGCCCTTGTATAGGATAAGCTTAACTTCGCCATTGACTCTTTTTTGAGTTTGATCGATAGATTTTTGCATCATAACTCTTTCAGGTGCGAACCAGTAACCATTGTAAACAAGTCTTGCATACTTAGGCATGATTTCATCTTTAGTAAAAACTTCTTCTCTATCAAGGGTGATGCTTTCTATGGCGCGATGTGCCTTTAATAAAATGGTGCCCCCAGGAGTTTCATAGACACCTCGAGACTTAATTCCCACATATCTATTTTCAACAATATCAACTCTTCCTATTCCGTTTGCTGAGCCTAGTTTATTTAATTTTTCAAGTAAGTTAAATGGTGAGAATTTTTTTCCATTAATTGCAATTGGGTCACCATTTTTAAATTCAATAGTAATTACAGTCTCCTTGTTAGGAGCATCTTGAGGGCTTTTTGAAATTCCAAATACATTTTCAGGTGGTCTCTTCCAAGGATCTTCTAAAATTTTTCCTTCCGCTGATCGGTGCAAAACATTAGCATCAACGCTGTACGGTGACTCTGTACGGTTATGTTTCATAATGGGTATCTTATTTTTAGCTGCAAAATCTAAAAGTTTTGATCTAGAGGAAAGGTCCCATTCTCTCCAAGGCGCTATTACCTTAATCTTTGGGTCTAGGGCATAATAAGAAAATTCAAATCTTACTTGATCATTTCCTTTTCCTGTTGCTCCATGTGAAACAGCATTTGCTTTTTCTTTTTTAGCAATTTCAATTTGTCTTTTAGCAATGAGAGGTCTTGCAATAGATGTTCCCAAAAGATATTCACCTTCATAGATTGTATTACAACGAAACATAGGAAATACATAATCGCTAACAAATTCTTCTTTTAAATTTTCAACGTATATTTTTTTGGCACCGAGTTTTTTTGCCTTGACTTTAGCTTCAGTTAATTCAGCTCCTTGTCCTAAGTCAGCCGCATAGGCAATCACATCAGCATTATATTCAACTTGAAGCCATTTTAAAATAACACTTGTGTCAAGACCACCAGAGTATGCTAAAATAATTTTTTGCTTCATAGGATTAGCAATCTTGCTTGAGTGAGTTATAAGCCTTAGTAAAACCTAAAAGTGTGTAAGTATCTTTTGTCTCAGTCCCTTTTTTAGAGTAACCAATAACCGTCATACTTTTTCCAGCTTTCATTGCATCAATTATAATTCTATCGTCTTTCATAGACCATGCTGAGTTGTCTTCTCCAAAAAACTGATAATTTTTATTATCAATACTAACTTTGACATATTTATCAGGGTTATGAGGATAGCCAGAATCTATTCGGACATATTGAGCATTTCCTTCTTTAAATACGTAAAACAAAACAGATCCTCTTATAGTGTAGTCTCCTTTTTCTTCGATAGGAACTTGGAAAATAGAACAAGCGCTATTACCAACTTTTTTAAAAGTCCATTTACCATGCTCGTGTTTACCAATGGACATCTCATGCGCTAAAAGATTACTTTGTAAAAAAAGTAATGCAAAAAAATATAAAAATAATTTTCTAATCATCTGGAATTTGATGAACGAATATACCAATTAAGATTGATTTTTAAAATAATAAATAGACAATATTTAATAGTGACTAAGGTTAAAGTAAAAAATCCTTTTATAGCCGCATTAGCCAATATTGCGGAAAATCAGGATATTGGTAGTTTCAAAAAAATTTTTGATTATTTTAGTCCCAGGTTGAAATCATTCTTAATGAAATCTGGCGCTGAAGAGGCTATTGCTGAGGAAATTATTCAAGAAACTATGACTATTATATGGACCAAAGCTGACTATTATGACCCCAAAGTTGCATCCCCAAGCACCTGGATTTACACTATCGCAAGAAATAAAAAAATAGATATTTTAAGAAAGTCAAGAAAAGCCATTTTAGAAGATATCGAGACAGCCGTTCTTCCACCAGTTGAGTCAAAAGCTGATGAAAATATAGAACATGATCAGAAATTTGAAATGATAGCCAAATATCTAGATGATCTCCCATCTGATCAATTAAATCTGTTAAAAATGAATTTTTTTGAGGAAAAATCTCATGGCGAAATTGCTAAATTAACAAATATTCCCCTGGGAACGGTTAAGTCTAGAATTAGACTAGCTTTAGAAAAAATCCGCGACAAATTGGAACAAGATGGCAGTATGGCAAGTCTAAATCTAAATATTGAAAATGAAAGTAAACTTAATTAGATACAAAAATGACCTTTGAATTAATTATAAATCCAGCTGATACTCCCGCTAGCTTATTATTTCAACAATGTTTAGTTGAAATAGTCCCAGAAAACAGACTTACTAATATGGCTAAAAATGAGATTTCAGGATATTTCTTAGATAAAATAGATCCTATTCCTGTCTCCAGTGATCTATGGATGAAAGTTGTAAACATCACTCAAACAAAAGTCAGGTCTCTTATTAAACCATCAAGTGATCCTTTTATAAACCAATTACCTTTTACTCTACAATCTCATCTAAGAAATAAAGAAATTAAATGGAAATCTTTCAAGGATGTAAAAATTGCTTCTATTCTTCCAAAAGATAAGGATGAAAAACTAGAATTAATAAACGTAATGCCGGGTGCAAAAATTCCTCATCACACTCACGAAGGAAATGAAAGTTTTTTAGTCTTACATGGTTCTTACAGCGATGAGTACGGTGAATACAAACAAGGAACTGTACAAGTTAGAAGTGAAGATCACAATCATACACCTGTAGGCCACTCTCGAACTGGCTGTATTGGATTAGCCTATACACATGGAAAAATTAAATTTTCTGGAAAGTTTGGCAAGCTGCTTAACTTACTAGCAAATTAGAACACTAAAAAATATATAATATATGTGCTGGTGCTATTCCTGCAGACAAAATTAATCTTAAAATAAAGTAATCTGTTTGAATAATTTTTTCTTTGAAGTAAAAGAAAAAATCGAAACACAATACAATAAAATAACCAATTAAAAAAAGACCGATGGTTTCATGAAATTTAAAGTCTAATGCTAAAACAAAAAAAGCGTATACAGCAGGACAAACACTAAATAAAATTGCAATATAGTTTTTACATTGTAAAAAAACCCCCCAATAGACTGCACCTAGAAAAGATAAGATAACAGCTGAATAATAAACAAACATCTGTTTATCAAAATCTAAAAATATTAAATCAATGTTGTAAAAACAGAGATAAAAGGGGATTAGTCCTGGAATGCCAATTAGGTAAATCATGCCCTGTAAAGTTTATCGATTTGTTCTGCCAAATCTAGATCTCTTTGTGTAATAGAATTAACATCGTGAGAAATAAGAAATACCGTTACCTTGCCATAATTTAAAATTATCTCAGGATGGTGATTTTTTTTTTCTGCAAGCATTGCAACTTGGGTAGTGAAAGCAAAACTTTGCCTGTAATTTTTAAAATCAAAAATTTTGTAAATTCTTCCCTTTTGATCTTTAGGCCAATCAGTCATTAATTAATTTATGGTGCTGGGGAGGGATTATTTTCATGAACTTCATTGATATCATTAATTATTTCATCTGAGAGATCTATGTTTACAGATTCAATATTTTCTTTTAATTGATTCATCTTAGTAGCTCCGATGATGTTGCTTGTAACAAAATCCTGTTTATTGACAAATGCGAGAGATAATTGGGTAAGCGTTAAGTTATTTCTTTCAGCTATTTTATAATAATCTTCAGTAGCACGAAGTGATCTTTCACTTGAATATCTCCGCCAGTCTTCCCAAATGGTCAGCCTTGCTCCATCTGGTTTTTGCTCATTTCTATACTTTCCTGTTAAAATTCCACAAGCAAGTGGTGAATAAGCAAGCAAACCAACTTTATCTCTAATTGAAATTTCTGACATACCTACTTCATAAGTTCTGTTTAAAAGGCTATAAGGGTTTTGAACTGACATCACTCTGGGTAAGTTCTCATATTTCGCTAAATTAATATAGTTAGATAATCCATAGGGAGTCTCATTAGATAAACCTAGGTATCTAATCTTTCCTTGTTTAATGTACTTATTAGCAATCTCTAAAATTTCTTCAAAGGGAGTCCAGTCTGCTTCATCATAAAAATTCTTATAGCCCAACCTTCCAAAAAAATTTGTTTTTCTTTCTGGCCAATGTAATTGATAAAGATCTATGTAATCCGTTTGGAGTCTTTTTAAGCTTCCCTCTAATGCTAAAGAAAAATTTTTTTCGTTAAATTGAAGTCCGCCATCTCTAATCCATTTAACATCTGGGCCAGCTACTTTTGTAGCCAAAACTACTTTGTCCCTATTTTGATTTTTTTTAAACCAATTGCCAATTATTTTTTCTGTGCTGCCATATGTTTCTTTTCGTCCCTTTACAGAATAATATTCTGCTGTATCAAAAAAATTAACTCCGTTATCCAACGAAAAATCCATTTGCTCGAAAGCCTCACTTTGAGTATTTTGCTCTCCCCAAGTCATTGTTCCAAGACAAATTAAGCTTACTTTTAGATCTGTATTTCCTAATGGTTTAAATTTCATAAAATATTCATACGGTTTTACTTGAAAATTTTCAAGATAATAGCCATATTAATAAAATATAAGGAGAAACAATGGTTGAATTAAAACAAAATACCTATGCTCAGTCTCAATCGACAGCAATCGATCAAGGGCTAAGAGAGTATATGATGAAAGTCTATAACTACATGACTTCTGGTCTTGCTATCAGTGGTTTGGTGGCATGGGGTTTTGCAAGTTCCGATACTTTAATGCAAGCTGTCTTTGGATCGGGCTTAAAATGGATTGTGATGCTTGCACCTCTTGGATTTATTTTCTTTTTAGGAGCAAGATTACAAAAAATGTCTCTTTCTGCAGCTCAGATAACTTTTTGGGCATTTGCAGCAGTTATGGGAATTTCTTTATCATCAATTTTATATGCCTTTACAGGATTAAGTGTTGCAAGAGTATTTTTAATCACTTGTAGCACATTTGCAGCAATGAGCATATATGGTTACACGACAAAAAGAGATTTGACTAAGTTTGGTTCTTTTTTAATCATGGGGTTGATTGGTATCATTCTTGCAAGTATCGTAAACATATTTATGCAAAGTTCTGCTATGCACTTCATCATTTCTTGTGTTGGTGTTTTAGTCTTTGTGGGTTTAACTGCTTATGACACCCAGAGAATTAAGTCAACATACTATGCTGTTGCAGGCACAAACTTTGCGGGTAAAGCTGCTATTATGGGTGCTTTGACTCTATATCTAGATTTCATCAATCTATTTATTATGTTAATGCAGCTATTTGGCCAAAGAAGATAAACTTTATTCATAATAATTTGAAAAAGGAGAGCTTTGACTCTCCTTTTTTTTTGCATATCTTTTTTAAACTAAAATAATAGTATCCCTCGGTGACTAGTTACATACTTGCTATAAGCGCTGCAGCCATATGGTCAATGGTTGCTCTTTCAGCAACGAGAATAGTTAGATATTTTGGAAGTTATAATTATAACTTTCTTCGACTTCTAGGAATTGTTATTTTTTTATTTCCTTATGCTTATCTGAACTGGGATTCTATATATTTAAATCAATCCATTTTTAGTGCTATTATTTTGTCTTCTATAATTGGAATTGTTATTGGTGATACTTTTTTATTTGTTTGTTTAAAAAGACTAGGCCCCAGAAGACAAGCATTATTATTTTCTCTACAAATTCCATTTACAATTATTTTAGCTGAGATTTTTCTTAAAACACTACCCTCTTTTATTGAATTATTTGGATGTGTTTTAATTTTTTCAGGTATTCTAATAGCTATTCAATTTAATAGAACTATACCAGATGATGATTTAGAAAACATTCAAGGCAATAAATACACAGGATTATTTGCAGGTGTTGGCTTAGCATTATGTCAATCTATTGGGATAATTTTGATGAAACCTGCATTGGCATCGACAGACCCGATAATTGTTTCTTATCTTCGAGTTATAGTTGCAGCGGTTATTATGTTTGGAAGTTTATTTTTTATTAAAAACAATAAAATATTAGAAAAAATAAAAGATATCAAAAAAACTATATTTAGTATTTTTTTAGGCTTTATGGGAATGGGTGTTGGGATGACTTTATTAATTATAGCTCTCAAAAATGGTAATCCAGGAGTTATTTCTACACTTTCTAGCACTATGCCTATTATGATTATTCCAATATTATGGATTGTTACTAAGAATTATGCTGGTCATCTAGCTTTGATAGGTGCAGTTTTAACTTGTATTGGTGCTGGAATAATTTTTTTAAATTAGTTAATAAATTTTTAATTAAAAAATTTAATAAGTTTTTTACTATTAAAAATTTTCAAAAGTGATAATTTAAAAATTGTGAAAAAAATACTTTTATTTACTTTTATTTTCTTATTTAATTTCGAGTTAGCAAAATCTTTACCATACGATTTTTGTGTTACGATGTCTGAACTAGGAGAATCCACCATAATTGCAAGAGATAATGGTATCTCATTAAGTACAGCTATAAATGAAACCTCTGCAGTTGTTAGAGAGTATAATTTAGAACCCTCAAGTGCGGATCTTTTATATACAATTGTAACTGTTGCATATGAAACTAATCTTTCAGCTTCTGCATATGCAGATGCTGTATTTGAAGTTTGTGTTGCTAATTAGTAATTATTAATCAGATCCTTTTTCAACATTAACAATTTTTAATTCTTTTGTTTGTTTAATTTGTGTTTGCAAAATTTTATTAAGGGGATCTTTGCCAAGATATTTCTTAAATTGTTTTTGGCTTTTTGTTGCCTGGTCTGTATTTCCTTCAGTAATAGCTATTAATGTATCTCTTAAGTGAGATAAACCCTTTTGTTCATTAGAAAGTTTATACCTCATATAAGCCGTTCTTGGATAAATAAATAATTTTGTAAATGCATATGAAAGCAAAACTAACAATACGATAAAAGTGATAAAAACGAATAAAAATTGAACAATAGGCAAACTTAGCTGCCATATTCCAAAAGCTAATGAAAGGTTGCCAGTATTATTAAAAAAATAAAAAAGCGAACCATACCCTCCTACAAAAATAATAAGAATAATTAAAAGTCTGATCATTAAATCATATTCTCTAAAAAAATTTTATTTAAATTATAAAGCTGAGCTAATTCGTATGTAAGTTTAAAATAATCTTTTTGAATATTAGTAAGATTTTCATATTCCACAATTGCATTAGCATATTGTCTATTTGAAATTGCGTTTATATAAGATGCAAGAGGATTGGATTTACTTTTAGCTATGTTAATCTCAAAAACATTTGAAATAATATTTTTCAGCCATTGAAAATTATCATTTTTCATAAATTCATTTTGAATAAAGTTTTGTTCACTAAGTTTAAGTTGTTTTAAAAGAAATGTATAATCTGGAAGCTTAAGTAATTCTTCAAACTTTTC
>MDSV01031123.1_pt1 | contig 10386 bp, 10 predicted proteins | sample 810851 | NCBI WGS metagenome assembly MDSV01 (sample SAMN05326640, study PRJNA326480) | marine metagenome | isolation source: seawater | place: Atlantic Ocean: North East | collected 2012
TTATTTGCTGTTTCATCTTTAGGTGTGTATGGAATAATAATGGGAGGATGGGCATCTAACTCAAAATATCCTTTTTTAGGAGCAATAAGATCAGCTGCACAAATGGTTTCATACGAAGTTTCAATTGGTATAATTATTATAAATGTTCTTCTATGTGTAGGGTCTTTAAATTTAACCGAAATCGTTTTAGCTCAAAAAAACATGTGGTACATAATCCCTCTATTTCCAATGTTTGTAATTTTTTTTATCTCTGCTTTAGCGGAGACCAATAGACCACCATTTGATTTACCTGAAGCAGAAGCGGAACTTGTAGCTGGTTACCAAACTGAGTATTCCGGAATGATGTATGCTATGTTTTGGTTGGGAGAATATGCGAACATTTTGTTAATGTGTGCTATGGGTACAATTCTTTTTCTTGGAGGATGGTTACCTATTATAGATATTTATCCTTTAAATTTATTACCTTCACCTATTTGGATGATATTGAAAATACTTTTTTTATTTTTTTTAATTGCACTTATCAAAGCTATAGTTCCACGATACAGATATGATCAACTAATGAGACTAGGATGGAAAATATTTTTACCTTTTTCATTAGTATATTTAGTTTTAACTGCAAGTTTTTTATTTTATTTCGATAAACTTCCTAAAGGTAATTTATAATGGATTTTACAAGAATTTTTAAAACAGTTTTTCTAACAGAATTTGTTAAAGGATTGTTCATGGCTATTAAAGAACTTTTTAGAAAGTCTAAAACAATTAATTACCCTTTTGAAAAAGGATCGATAAGTCCGCGAATGCGAGGAGAACATGCGTTAAGAAGATATCCAAATGGCGAAGAAAGATGTATTGCATGTAAATTATGTGAAGCTGTCTGTCCCGCTCAAGCAATTACTATAGAGTCAAAAGAGAGATCTGATGGAAGTAGAAAAACTACAAGATATGATATTGATATGTTAAAATGTATTTATTGTGGCTTGTGCCAAGAGTCCTGCCCAGTAGATGCAATTGTTCAAGGGCCAAATTTTGAATTTGCAACAGAAACGAGAGAAGAGCTTTACTATAATAAACAAAAACTCCTAGATAATGGTGATAGGTGGGAGTCAGTTCTAGCAAAAAATATTAAACTGGATAAACCTTATAGATAAATGCTAATTCACTCATTTTTCTTTTATTTTTTTTCAATAATAGCAATTTTTTCCTCTTTAATGGTAATTACATCAAGGAGCACTGTTAATTCTGTATTTTTTTTAATTTTAGATTTTATTTCAGTAGGATGCTTATTCATAATGGTGGGAGCTGAATTTTTAGGAATGATTATACTTATTGTATATGTAGGTGCTGTGGCAGTATTGTTCTTATTTGTAGTCATGATGCTCAATGTAGCTGAGCAAAAACAATCTTGGTTTATAGGAAAAAAATCAACACACATCCCGACTGGACTTATTGTAAGTGTGTTAATTTTTTTAGAATTATTGGTAGTTGTAGGCGGATGGAAATACAAAGACAATTTGATGTCTAGCAGCACATTACAGATTTCTAACATTTCTAACACACATCAACTTGGATTAGTAATGTACACTGACTATATTTTATACTTTCAATTAGCTGGAATGATACTTTTATTGTCAATGATTGGGGCAATATTACTTACATACAGAGAGAGGTCTGGTGTAAAAAAACAAAGTTATTTAAAACAAATTTCTAGAAATCCATCATCATCAGTTGAATTAAAAGAAGTTGAGTCAAATAAAGGAATTAAAATTGATGATTGAAATAAGTTTAGGTCATTACTTATCATTAGGAGCAATAATTTTCTTTTTAGGTGTAGTAGGAATTTTTTTAAATAGAAAGAACGTTATTGTAATTTTAATGTCTATTGAATTAATTCTTCTTGCAGTAAATATAAATTTGATTTCTTTCTCGATTTTTTCAGGCAATGTAGTTGGGCAGATTTTTACAATGCTTACTTTGACTGTTGCAGCAGCAGAAGCAGCGATTGGTTTAGCAATTATTGTAATTTACTATAGAAATAAGGGCTCTATCAGAGTTGAAGACATCCATGGAATGAAAGGTTAAATGGCATACGCAATAGTTTTTCTTCCTCTTGTAGGAGCTTTAATTGGCTATCTAGGCAAAAACTTAATAAAAAATTTTGCAGAAATTACAACAAGTTTTTTTGTAGTAATGTCAGCTATCTTTTCAATAATAGTATTTTGGAAAGGGATTCAAAATAGTGAATACGAGAATTATTTAATTTTTGAATGGATCAGTTCTGGGAATTTTGTTGCTAATTGGTCGATAAATATTGATCCTTTAAGTTCAGTGATGCTAATAGTAATTACTTTCATCTCAGCACTTGTACATATCTATTCAATTGGATACATGAGCCATGATCCTCATAAACCTAGATTTATGTCATATCTTTCTTTATTCACCTTTTCTATGCTTAGTTTAGTTGTCTCAGACAATTTTCTACAACTATTCTTTGGGTGGGAAGGCGTAGGATTGTGTTCATATTTATTAATAGGTTTTTGGTATAAAAAAGAAACTGCCAACGATGCAGCAATCAAAGCATTTATAGTTAATAGAGTAGGTGATTTTGGTTTGGCAGTTGGTATATTTCTTATCTTTTTTTATTTTGGAACAATAAATTTTAATGAGATCTTCCGACTTGTTCCTCAACTATCTGAAAAACAGTTAATATTTTTAGGCTTTGATTTTAATTTAATAACTTTAATTTGTTTATTTTTATTTATTGGTGCCATGGGTAAATCTGCACAATTTTTATTACACACGTGGCTTCCTGATGCAATGGAGGGCCCAACTCCTGTCTCTGCATTAATTCATGCTGCTACCATGGTTACTGCTGGGGTATTTTTAGTTGTAAAGTGCTCGCCAATTTTTGAATATTCAAAAGTTGCATTAAATATGGTGACAATTGTGGGAATGGTAACTGCAATTTTTGCTGCCTCGGTAGCATTAGTTCAAAATGACATTAAAAAAATTGTAGCTTATTCAACATGTAGCCAATTAGGATACATGTTTTTTGCTGCAGGAATAGGCGCCTACCATGTGGCCATGTTTCACTTATTTACCCATGCTTTCTTTAAAGCTTTATTATTTTTAGGTGCCGGTTCAGTAATTCATGCGTTTAATGATGAACAAGATATTAGGAATATGGGTGGAATTAGAAAAAAACTACCATTTACTTATGTTGCAATGTTAATTGGAACTTTAGCTTTGACTGGGTTTCCTTTTCTATCAGGTTTTTACTCAAAAGATGCAATTATAGAATTTTCTTATTTAAGTGAAGCATCATTTAGTAATTATGCAGTTTTCATTGGAGTATTTACGGCTTTTTTAACAGCTATTTACTCATGGAGACTTTTTTTTAAAACATTTCATGGGACGTATAATAATAAAAAAGTACCTATAGAAAAAACTCATGAGTCGCCAATTATAATGCTGTTCCCATTATTTTTATTAAGTATTGGTGCAATATTAGCTGGATTTTTATTTAAAGAAACATTTATAGGTCATCTTAACGCTGATTTTTGGCAATCATCAATATTGTTTCTTGATGAGATTAAACATGAAAAAGTCCCAATCTGGTTACTATATTTAACACCTGTATTAGTCATAATTTCAATCCCTATTTCTTTTTATTATTTTGTTTTAAACCCAAATATTTTAGAGAGTATAAAAAAGACAAACTTTCCTTTTTATAACTTTTTATTAAATAAGTGGTACATAGATGAAATTTATGAAACAATTTTCGTCAAACCAGCAAAAAGAATTGGGTCATTTTTTTGGAAAAAAGGAGATATAGGTACCATAGATAGGTTTGGACCTGATGGTATTTCAAAGTTAGTTAAGATGATATCTAGCAAAGCAGGACGTTTTCAAACTGGCTTTATATACGATTATGCATTTGTGATGTTAATAGGTCTCTCCATATTATTAACTTATCTAATTTTGACATAAAATGAACTTTCCAATTTTATCTACTTTAATTTTTTTGCCACTAGTAAGTTCTTTTTTTATTTTTTTATCTAAAAATGAAAATAATAATTCATCAATTTATGTTTCACTTTTTAGTAGTATAGCTACTTTTCTGCTATCCTTATTTTTGTGGTATTCAATGGATTTAGATGTACCAGATTTTCAGTTTGTTGAAGAACAATCTTGGATTAACGATTTTATAAAATTTAAATTAGGTATCGATGGAATTTCGATATTATTTATTTTACTTACTGCATTTATAACGCCCATATGCATTTTATCTTGCATAAATAGCATCAAAGAGAGACTTAAGGAATTTTTAATTGCAATTTTAGTTTTAGAAACTTTAATGATAGGTGTCTTTTGTTCACTTGATCTAGTAATTTTTTATTTATTTTTTGAAGCTGGTTTAATACCAATGTTTATTATAATTGGTGTTTGGGGAGGTCCTAAAAAAGTTTACTCAGCATTTAAATTTTTCCTATTTACACTTTTAGGTTCAGTGCTTATGTTAGTAGCAATAATCGCAATTTATTGGATAACAGGAACAACAGATATAACTCAAATTTATGAAATCAAAATTCCTAAAGAGTATCAAAATTTGTTATGGTTAGCTTTTTTTAGTTCTTTTGCTGTAAAAACTCCAATGTGGCCAGTACACACATGGTTACCCGATGCTCATGTAGAAGCCCCAACAGCTGGTTCAGTTATTTTAGCTGCTATACTTTTAAAAATGGCTGGATATGGTTTTATAAGATTTTCTATTCCAATGTTTCCCCTAGGATCAGAATTTTTTACGCCTTTGGTATTTTCGCTAAGTATAGTAGCAATAATTTACACATCATTAGTTGCATTAATGCAAGACGATATGAAAAAACTAATTGCTTACTCGTCAGTTGCTCATATGGGTTATGTCACATTAGGAATATTCACTTTAACAAAGCAAGGAATTGAGGGGAGTATTTTTCAAATGATAAGTCATGGACTAATTTCTGCAGCATTATTTTTATGTGTAGGAGTAGTTTATGACAGATTACATTCTAGATTAATCAATAGTTATGGTGGATTGGTCTCATATCTACCTAAGTATTCAATACTTTTTGTAGTTTTTGCTTTAGCAGCTCTTGGCTTACCAGGAACTACAGGTTTTTTAGGTGAATTTTTAGTTTTAGTTGGAAGTTTTCAAAAAAATTATTTAGTAGCAATTTTAGCTACATTTGGCGTTGTGCTAGGGGCAGCCTATATGCTGTGGATGACAAAAAGAGTGATATTTGGAGATGTAAAAAATGAGCAGATAAAAAGTTTAAAAGACACAAATAAACTGGAAAATTTGATGTTAATCACTCTAGCTTTTTTAATTATCTTTTTTGGATTTTATCCTGCTCCACTTATTGAAACACTTAATGCGCCCGTAGATAATCTAATAAATAATTATGAGCAAGCGATTAATACCACTAATTTAGTAAATAATGATCAGTAATTTAAACATATTACTACCTGAAATTTTTTTAACTTTATCAATTTTTTCAATTTTAATGATAGGTGTATTCACAAAAAGAAGTTTTAACTTAGTTTTTAATTTATCTTCTGTAATATTGATAATTACAATTTTTATTATTTTAAATTCTCCAACTGATGAAACTAAGATTTTTCTTGAGAGTTTTATTAGAGATACCTTTTCAAGTTTTTTTAAAGTCTTAATATTAATTGCAAGTTTATTTGTACTTAATTCATCAAAAAATTTTATTGTGGATAATAAAGTTAACAAATTTGAATATCCAATAATCATTTTAATTTCAATTCTAGGAATGTTTTTTATGTTGAGTTCAAATGATCTTATTTTATTTTATTTAGGTTTAGAATTACAATCATTGTCTTTATATATATTGGCATCAATTGATCGAGACAATTTAAGATCCTCAGAGTCAGGCATAAAATATTTTGTACTAAGCGCATTATCATCAGGTTTATTATTATACGGATGTTCGTTGTTATATGGTTTTACTGGCACTACAAATTTCGATTTAATAGCAAATGAATTAACTAAAGATAATACAGGCGCAATATTTGCAATGGTGTTTATTTTAGTAGGATTAGCATTTAAAATATCTGCAGTTCCATTTCATATGTGGACACCAGATGTTTATGAAGGAGCACCAACTTCAATAACCAGTTATTTTGCTGTAGTTCCAAAGGTTGTCGGTTTAGCACTACTAATTAAATTTATGGAAATTCCATTTAAGAATATTCTTGTGGAGTGGCAAATTATCTTAATTTTTATTTCCATTGCCTCAATGATGCTTGGAGCTGTAGCGGCTATAGTACAAAAAAATTTAAAAAGACTTTTAGCTTATAGTTCTATTGGGCATATTGGATATGCTTTAGCAGGCGTAGCAACAGGTGCAATACCAGGTTTCGAAAGTGCAACAATTTATATAACAATTTATGTTGTTATGAATATCGGTGCTTTTTCTTGCTTATATTTGATGAAAAAAAATGGAGAATACAAAGAAAATATTTCAGATCTTTCAGGTATTTCAAAAAAAAATCCTGTTTTAGCTTTTGCTTTATTAATAATTTTATTTTCTTTAGCAGGAATACCTCCGTTGGGCGGTTTTTTTGCAAAGTTTTATGTGTTTACTTCGGTGATACAACAAGAAATGTACACTCTAGCAATTATTGGGTTGCTCACAACAGTAATATCAGCTTTTTATTATTTAAGAATTATAAAAACAATTTATTTTGATGATAGCGTTATAACTTTTGATGAAGTTAAAAACAAAACAGCACAAATAACCATTTTATTAAGTTGCGGAATATTGTTAAGTTTTTTTCTTTACCCTTCATTTTTAAATGAAATTGTAAATTCTTTATTTATTAATTAATGAAAATAAAGTTTATAAAATTTAAAAAAGTAAAAAGCACAAATGATGTAGCAATAAGATTAATCAAAAAAGAAAATTTTAAACCGACATTGGTGTTGTCAGAAAATCAAATAAAAGGCAGGGGAACAATGGGAAAAAAATGGGTTTCTCAAAAAGGAAATCTGTTTATAACGATTTTTTTTAAAATAAATCAAAAAAAAATAAATTTTAGACAATATACTATACTTAATGCTTATATTTTGAAAAGCATCATTAAGAAACTGGTACCCAAAAATATTACTATTAAATGGCCCAATGATCTCTTATATAAAAAAAAACATAAGATTTGTGGAATTTTACAAGAAGTTGTAAGTTTTAAAAATTATGATTTTTTAATAATAGGAATAGGTTTAAATACAAACTTTTCACCTAGAAAGAAAGGTTTAAAAGCAGTTTCGTTACAAAGTATAATTTCCAAAAAAATTGATAATACTAAAATTGCTATAAATATTAAAAAACAATATGAAATTTTTTTAGATAATGTTGAAAAACTTTCATATATCAATATAAAAAAAAGATATTGTAAATGACTTATATAATTGGTGATATTGGAAATACATCTACTAAAATTTGTTTTTTTAATTCAAAATTTAAAAAAATTAGGAATATTAATATAGAAACTGATAAAATTTATAATAGAGAATTTAAAAAAAAAATTTTAATAAATTTTTTGAAAAAAAATATAAACTCTAAAATTTTGTTTTCAAGCGTTGTTCCATTAGCGTTTAAAAAGATTAAAAATTATCTTAAGAATTCAAATTTAAAATTAATTGAAGTAAAGCAATTAAATTTAAAGAAAATTATAAAGATTAATTTAAAGAACTATAATCAAATTGGCTCTGATAGGATTGTTAATGCAATAGGTGTAAAAAATCTTAAAAATTGTCTTGTATTAGATTTTGGCACTGCCACTACTTTTGATATAATTAGAAATGGCAAATATGAAGGTGGCGTTATTGCTCCTGGTATAAAAATTTCTATTGCAAATTTAAAAAATTCAACAGCTTTGTTACCTTCTTTTAAATTAAAGAAAGTTAAAAAGATTTATGGTAAAAATACTAAAGAAGCATTAAATACTGGTTTTTTTTGGGGATATGAAGGTTTAATTAACAACATAATAAGTAAAATTTTTTCTTCAGGAAAAGTAAAATATAAAATTGTTTTAACTGGAGGATATGCAAAACTTTTCAAAAATATAATAAAGAAAAAAACTATTGTAGACCAAGATATTACTATTAAAGGATTAGTAAAAGTTTATAAGGAACTTGTATGAATAAAAATGAACTTTATTTTTGTCCATTAGGTGGTTCAGGTGAAATAGGAATGAATATGAATTTATATGCCTATGGTAATGAAAGTAATAAAAAATGGATTATAGTTGATATGGGAGTTTCATTCGCTGATGATAGCGTTCCCGGAATCGATTTAATAATTCCAGATGCTGGTTTCATAATTGATAAAAAAGATGACTTACTTGGTATAGTTCTTACACATGCTCATGAAGATCATATCGGATCAGTTGCACACATATGGCCAAGCTTAGAATGCAAGATTTATGCTACCCCCTTTACAGCAGCTTTATTGGTTGAAAAATTTAAGGAGAAAAAGATTGATGTAACTAATTATCTTAATGTTGTCCCTTTAAATAGCAAAATTAAACTTGGTAACTTTGAAATTGATTTTATAACTCTGACACATTCAATATTGGAGCCTAACGGCCTAAGTATAAAAACTCCTTTAGGAACAATTCTTCATACAGGTGACTGGAAAATAGATCCAAACCCGCTAATTGGAAGTAGAATTGATGAGGAAAAATTAAAAAAAATTGGTAATGACGGAGTTTCAGCGATGATATGTGACTCAACAAATATTTTTAGCCCCGGAAGAGCAGGATCAGAATCACAAGTTAGAGATAGTTTATTAAGAATTATGGAAATTAAAACTAAAAGAATACTTGTAACTTCCTTTGCATCAAATGTAGCAAGAATGGAAACTATTTTTTATTGTGCAAAAAAAACAGGTAGAAACATATGCTTAGTTGGAAGATCAATGCAACGCATTTATAAAGCAGCAAAAAAGTGTGGATATTTGAAAGATTTGATTGAACCACTGGAACCTAAAGATGCAAAAAAAGTTTCAAAAAACAAAATTTTATATTTAGCAACAGGTAGTCAAGGAGAGCCTATGGGTGCTATGAATAGAATAATAAACGGCATTCATCCAGAAGTATTTTTGGAAGAGGGAGATTGTGTAATTTTTTCTTCTAAGATTATTCCAGGAAATGAAAAAAAATTATATCATTTACAAAATCTTATTGTAAAAAATAAAATGGAAATCATTAGCGAGGAAAACGCATTTGTGCATGTTTCAGGGCATCCAAATAGAGATGATTTAAAAGATATGTATAAATGGGTTAAACCAAAATGCGTAATTCCAGTTCATGGTGAGCACAGACACATGGTTGAGCATGTATCTTTTGCAAAAGAGATGCAAGTACCTAAAACTCTTTTAATTGAAAATGGTGATATAATTAAAATTTTGCCTGGAAACAATCCTCAGATTGTCGATAAAGCCCCATCGGGAAAAATTTATTTAGACGGCAATATAAATGTAAATACTGAGTCTCAATCTATAAAAGATAGAAAGAATTTGTCAATTAACGGGTATTTAGAAATAACTTTAATATTTGCAAATAACGGTAAAATAAAAAAACCAATTATTTCTTATAAAGGTATACCAGAAAGCGAGCAAAGTGAACCTTTAGTATTTGATATGGAAGATGAGATTTTAAATATTTGTAGAACTTTTTCAGTTGAAAATAAGAGACAACAAAAAAATTTGATTGAAACAATTAAACAAAATTGCAGAAGAATAGTTAAAGAGAAAACTGGAAAAAAACCGTTTACTAATATCAACATCGCAAGAATATAATGGGTTTAACAGGTTCTATTATTGTGTATGTTTTGATTTGGTGGGTCATTTTTTTTTCTGTATTACCTTTTGGTGTACAGTCAAATAAGGAAGTTTTTAAAGAAAAAATTGAAGGAATTGACCCTGGAGCACCAAAAAATCCAAAAATAGCTAAAAAATTTTTAATTACTACTTTAATTACTTCATTAATTTTTTTAGTGATATATTATCTTGTTAATATCAATGTTTTAAACTTAAGAGAATATTTACAATAATGCATCTTTCAAAATTATTTATTCCACTAACAAAAGATTTGCCTGCTGAAGCTAAAATTAAATCACATCAACTAATGTTAAGAACAGGTATGATTAAGCAGTCATCTGCTGGAATATATTCTTGGCTTCCATTAGGGTATAAAATAATGAAAAAAATTGAGCAAATTGTGAGAGAAGAGCAAGATATTATTGGCGCTCAAGAAATGTTGATGCCTACCATACAGTCTGCAGAAATTTGGAAAGAGAGTGGTCGGTATAACGACTATGGAGAA
>MDSV01063134.1_pt1 | contig 10386 bp, 11 predicted proteins | sample 810851 | NCBI WGS metagenome assembly MDSV01 (sample SAMN05326640, study PRJNA326480) | marine metagenome | isolation source: seawater | place: Atlantic Ocean: North East | collected 2012
GAATTGTGCTAGTATACTTGCTACATCAGCCATTATATTTTCTCCATAAGTTAATTAACAGGGCGTAATAAAACATTTTATCTAATAGATGACAATACATTTATTTAAGTATATTTTTGGAAAAAATGAACTAATACAAGAAGTTAATGAGTAATGCATATTATAAACCTCCAAGATTTTGGAAAAAAGGCAAAAACTATCTTATGAAAAAAGATAAAAAATTAGCTAGTTTAATTAAGTCTTATCCAAATGATTTTTTATTTACAAAATCTGATCCATTTTTAACATTGGCAAGATCAATAGTTGGGCAGCAAATATCTGTAAAGGCTGCACAATCTGTCTGGGACAGGCTTGTAATTAAAATAAAAAAAGTAACCCCACTTAATGTGAAAAAATTGCATTCAAACTCACTTAAGTCAGTAGGATTGTCTCGTCAAAAAGTCCATTATTTAAAAAATCTTGCTGATGCATTTATTGAACATAAAATCAAAATAAAGTTATGGAGTAAAATGAATGATGAAGAAATAATTCAAGACCTAATCCAAATTAAAGGTATTGGTAGATGGACTGCAGAAATGTTTTTAATATTTAATTTATGCAGAGCCGATATTTTTCCACTCGATGATATAGGAATGATTAAAGGTTTGTGTAAAATTTATAATTTAGACTACCCTGTTAATAAAGATATTATTTTAAAAGTGGGGAATAAATGGAAACCCTATAGATCAATAGCTACATGGTACCTTTGGCGTTCATTGGATCCAATTCCTGTAGAATATTAAAATGCTCGAAGAATATATGTATATATATACTTTTTATAGATTTAAAAGTTTAAGGAACATTAAGTATATAAAAAATGAACTTAACAGATACTCAAGAAATAAACTAATCTTAGGTACTATTTTAATTGCAGAAGAAGGTATAAATGGAACAATATCTGGTAATAAAAAGAATTTAGATTTATTAATTACGAAAATAAAAGAAATCTTAAAAATAAAAAAACTTTCTCTTAAAATATCTAAAAATCAATTTATTCCCTTCTACCGTCTTAAGATAAGATTGAAAAAAGAAATTGTAACAATTGGTGACAAATCAATTAAGCCTGAAAAAGTATTTGGAAAACAAATACCGCCAAATGAATGGGATAAAATTATTAATGATCAGGATTATTTAATAATTGATACAAGAAATGATTACGAAATAAATATTGGGTCTTTCAAAAATTCTGTTAATCCTAATATGAAATCATTTAGAGATTTTCCGAAATATATTAAGGGTTTAAATTTAAATAAAAAGCAACCAATTGCAATGTACTGCACTGGAGGAATTAGATGTGAAAAAGCTTCATCTTATTTAATTAAGAATGGTTTTAAAGATGTTTCTCAATTAGATGGTGGTGTACTTAATTACTTAGAACATAAAAAGAAAAAAAAAATAAATACTTGGAATGGTGAGTGCTTTGTTTTTGATAATAGAGTTTCTGTTGATAAATATCTTGATAAAGGCAGTTATGATCAATGTTATGGCTGCAGACATCCAATCACTGAAAAAGATAAGAAACTAAAATCTTACATTAAGGGGGTAGCATGCAAATATTGCATAAAAGGTAAATCTACATCAAAATTAAATTCATCAATTACTAGACAAAATCAAATTGATATTGCGGAAAGTAAAAATATTCACCATTCATTTAAAAAGATATATATTAAATAATAACTTCTTTAACAAAATTTAATAAATTACCTTCTTTATATAAAAAACCTTTAATTCCAAAATTATTTGCACATTCAATATCAGAAGCTTTATCACCTATCAGTAAACTATCCTTAATATTTACTGGCCACTTTTTTACTGCATTTTCAAGCATACCAATATTAGGCTTTCTTAGATTTTTGAATTTTTTGTATTTATCATTTTTTATATCTGGATGAAATGGAGAATAGAAGAACTCATCAATTGAAGTATCAATTTTTAATAATTCTGAATTAATATATTTATGTAATTTTTCAACATCTTTTTCATCATAATATCCTCTCGATATTCCAGATTGATTTGTTACGACGAAAACAAAAAAACCCATATTCTTTATATATTTAATTGCTTCTTTGGAACCATCTATCCATTCAAAATCATTGATTTTATATACATACCCCTTGTCAAGGTTTATGACACCATCTCTATCTAAAAATACAGCAGGCCTACTCATATTAAAATAATTTATGATAGATTTTCTATTTGTTTCTTCAAATAAGAAATAAATATTGATAAAATTCCAAAAAAGACTCCAACTATTCCAAAGAAAAATATTATTAAGTAATTAGATTTTCCCAAATTTTTATATTTTAAATTATCAATATTATAAGAAAAAAGTTTAAATTCATTATTTTCACCCAAAGGCGAAGCATTCAGAGCAATTTGAATTTCTGCAGCATCTTTATTTTGATTAATATTTCTTATTTCACTATCAATAGACAAAACACCTTCAATTGCTACAGAAGGATTAATCACATTCATATCTTTTTTTACTTCAAGTATTTCCTGCATTATTGCAGTTGAGCCATAGAAATAATAGGGAAATGGATCTCTAACTCCTTCGTATATATTAACTTTTGCGTTATCGAGGAAAGGAGCTGCTGTAACATTATTATAGTCTTTTTCTTTTGCTATAGCGATTGCTAAATTTTCTTCTAAATAAAGCAATCTTGCTTTTCTATTAATAATATAGTCATCAATTAAATTATTTTTTTTGTTTATTAATTTATCTAATGCAAATTTATTTCTAATAGAAAGTTTATTAATATTTCCACTATAGATGCTATTAACTCTTTTTTTAACAAGATTTTCAATCTCTTTTAATGTATATGAAAAAAAAGTTTTAAAATCTTGATCATCTAAATCTAAACTTGTTGTAAGTCTAAGTTGATAATAAGGAGTTAATTGTCTTCCAGTTAAACTTACAGAATTCTTATCTAAAATTGGCTCAAGTAAAACGAAATTTCGTAAAAAATTTCTGAAATTAGACTCATCATCATTAAATATTATGTCTGAAAGATTTGAATTATTGATAATTTCATTTTTAATAGATGTATCATTAAATATAGACTGAGCAAGAAGCCCAAGATTTTCAGAATTTATGATCATGAAATCAAGTCCTAAAGTTTCTTTATCAAGATTATTAATGTTAGATGATAGAAAATTAATTAATGAATATTCATATAATTCAGTACTTTTTAAAATATCTATATTTAAATGTATTGCTCTCTCTTTAATTAAAGAATTAGTATAAATTAATCCTAAACAGATCGATATAATGAATGAAATAATAATGACTTTTTTGCGTAGATAAATATGCGCAGCCACTTTTAATAAATCTATCTCTTTAGTTTTGTCTTCCATTAAAGTAATTTTTATTTCTTTTATATTATTTAAAGTAATATTAAGTAAAAGAATATAATGTGATACCAATAATTAAACAAGTGTATATAGGTAATATAGGATAATCAATTATTGGCTAAAAAGACTTAATAAAAGTATAACATTACTTTTAATATTATTATTTTAAATACAATATAATGCAGAAGATGCTCAAGATCTATTGAAAAACAACCTTATCTATTAACGATTCTAAGGATAAATAATCTCATGATAAAAGTTATTTGATAATTGAAAGATGTTGTACTTCTAATGGTGAGCAACCATTGCTATAAAACATTATTTTTCTACCACTTTGAAGAGTATTAGTTAATAATTTTGAGGTCTTTTTATTCTTAGATAAATTTCTCTACTATAATACTAAAATTACATCAAATTTGATTAAGTTTCAGTTTGACTGATTGAATGCTTTGAGTCTCAAATACTTTTAGAATTTAGTACTAGAATTTTGTATTATACTTGTGGTGCTAAAGCCTTCTAAAATGTCAATAAATTCAATTTTACCACCGTTTTTTATAATACTTTGAGTACCAATTACCTCTTTATATTTATAATCAGCGCCTTTAAATAATATATTTGGCATTAGTTCATTTATAATTTTAAGTGGCGTTTCTTCCCTAAAAACAATCAATGCATCTACATCTTTAATAATTGATAGTTTTTTTAATCTAATCTGTTCCTTATCAATAGGTCTATCTGGACCTTTTAGCTTCTTAACAGATAAGTCTGAGTTTATTCCTACAATGAGAAAATCACACTTTTTCTTTGCTTGTGATAAAAGTGATAGATGTCCTTCATGTAACAAATCAAAACATCCATTCGTAAACCCTACTATCAAATCATTAGTTCTAATTTCATCAAGATATAACACTAATTGATCTTTATTGAATAGTTTGTCTAGATACATGGAGTTCAAGAAACTAATTCGTTATATGTTAAAGTAGCAGTGCCACGCTTACCAATAATAATACCAGCTGCGTGATTTGAAATTTTAGCAGATATTTCTGTATTCAACCCTATTGCTTTCATCAAAGCTAAAATACTAATTACAGTATCACCAGCTCCTGTGACATCGTATACTTTTTTTGCATCAGCTTTATATTTTTTCAAATAATTTTGTCCAATAAGTAATACTCCTTTCTCAGATCTGGTTAATAATATTTCTTTGATATTATATTTTTGAATAATACTTTTACAAAATTCTACTATTTCAATTTCATTTTTTAATTCTTTTCCTGCAGCATCATTTAATTCTTTTTGATTAGGCGTTATTAAATCTATATATGAATAAGCTCCTAAATTATTTTTTTTAGGGTCTGCAATTATTATTTTATTATATTTTTTTGCAATACTAACAATTTCCTTAATCAATTTTCTATTGAGAAAACCTTTATTATAGTCTGAAAGTATTATTAAGTTACATTTTTCAATATTTCTGATAAGAGATTTACTAATATTTGACAATAATTGTTTACTTTTTCTATAACTTTTTATTTCTTTGTCGACTCTAAGTAAGTGTTCAGAATTTTTGATATATCTTGTCTTAATTGGAGAAAAATAGTTTTTTAAAACTAATAATTCTGATTTTATATTTTTATCTTTTGAAACTAAGTTTTTAATTTTTTTTGAGGCATGATCTGTTCCAATTAAAGATAGTAAAGTGCACTTTGCGCCTATTTCACTTAGATTTCTGGCGACATTACCCGCTCCTCCAAGAAAATATTTTTCTTCTTCATTTAATAATATTGGTATTGGTGCCTCGGGAGATAATCTATGAACTTTGCCGTAAACATAATGATCCAGCATTACATCGCCTATGCATAATATTCTACATTTACTGATTTTTTTTTTATCAATATAAATATTCTTAAATATTTTTTTTTTCATTTTTTTAATAATGATTTTCTATATTTTTTGTATTTAGGCCAGTCATCTTGAGAAATAATATAACCTATACAATTAGCTGAACCACACTTGCAGATATGATCAGTATAGTCATCTTTATCAAATGGATAACCATAATCATAATTTAACTCTTCACCTTTTTTAATTGATTTAATTGAAGAAATCCAAATTTCATTTTTAATGATATCAACTTCACAGTTTGGGTCACAAGAATGATTAATATATCTTGCTTTATTGTATAATGGTGAACCATCTATGTCATATTTTTTATTTAGCTCAAAAATATATACTGAACCCTCATTTTTTTTGTTCAAAAATTTTTTAATTCTTTCCGCCGATCTACGATCACCCTCTGATTTAGTAACTTTATCCCCAACATATTGGATAATTTTTTTATTTTTTGATATATCAAAGTTTGCAAACACCCCTATTCCATGAACTTTAGATTTTTTAACTTTCCACATAATTATATTATTTACCAATGTACTTATAATTAAATAAAAATTTCTAGATATGATAAAGCAAAATTTTTTTCATACATATATTTTTATTGTTAAATCAGATATTAAATTAATTAGTTTAAATTTCACTAAATAATTTTTTTGTTTATGTTAAATTAATATATTTATTTGGACAAAGTAATTATATATTTAATTTTTCTCTCTGCTATTAAGTGAATAAAGGAAAAAACCAATAGGAAGATAAAATATAACATTCATCCAATTATTAAAGAAATTGAGTGAAGGAATAATTGGCCACAACGTCATTATAATACAAGCGATCAAACATATCTGAAAGTCAGACAGTAAGTATTCTCGTTTTTTTATGAATAATAAAATATGATTAAGAAATAAATTAACTATACTAAAACAAAAAATTAAAACAAATAGTAGTCCTAATAGCCCAGTTTCTGCCAAAAGCTGCACATATAAATTATGAGGATGAGTTGAGCAAGTGTTTGCATCATCATTAGAGAATTTTACATCATTACATAAAACGCGAAACATTTTTGGACCTTGACCAACCAATGGATTGTCAACAAACATTTTCCACGCTCCAAGTATATGGCTTTGGTGTATATTGCTGAATAATGCAATACTCTCATTACCACTTCCAGTAAGCTGATTAATTGTTTTATCTATGTTTCTCTCCTTTATAGTTGGATTTAATACAGCTATTAAGATCATTAATAATATTGATACAAGAAATGAATAAAACCTAATTCTTTTGTATTTTGATAAAAACGTTACTATAAATACTGTTGATAAAAATAGAAGGCCTAGTGCTGTTCTTTCACCCGAAATAAAAATTAATAAATCTGTTAGAATCAATATGAATAAAATTAATACCACATGAAATTTCTTTACATCAAATGTATAAATTAAAACAGCCAAAAGAAGAGGGAATAGCCTTGCAAGGTATCCTCCAAGTATAGCTTTTTCATTAAGAGGTAAGGAAAGTCTTACGCCAGGCCATGAAAAACCAAAAATATTTACTTCATAAAAATATTGATAATAACCGTCTGCTAAAGCAAATAAAAAAGTTGCTAATAAAAAAATAGAGAAATTTTTAATAAATATTTTGTTATTTTCAATTAAATACCAAACTGCAACAGCGAATATACCAAACCTAAAGTAAAGTAACGAATGTTCTAGAGATATTGCAATAGATTGAGCAAAAAAAGATCTTATAATTAGATAGACACAAAAAAAAATAAATATAATAAAATAATAATTATTAAAATATGCGTATTTTTTTTCTCTTAGTATTAAAAAAGTTACTAATATTCCAACCATACAAATAAAAAAATCGGGTAAAAATGGCCCTGTAAGTAGAGCTAGAGGCAGCAAGTACACTAATAAGCAACTAATCGAGTTTATATATATTTTCATCTAATTAAGGTTCATATTTAAAAGAAATTTTTATGTAATTTTTGTTAAATGTAATCGATTAATTATAGACAGCCAGTTTAACACTAGATGTGCAAAAGAAAACTCAAATCATCTTGAGCTAACTACCTCATCAGACCCAGGAGGAGGAAACGGAAATAGGTTTGACTCTCTTTTTGACACCCTCAATGTATCTGCATCAATATCAAGATTATTTAGTGTTTTTGCTACCCAAATTAGTGCTTTAGGCTTTGATATAATAGCAACAACAGTATAAAAAATAAGCTGTAAATCTAATAAAAAAGACTGGTTTTTAATATAAGCCAATCCTAGTCTACTTTTCCAAGGTCTAATTAATTGATTATAAGCAAGGTCTGGATTATCTTCACTTTCAAGAATCTCAGCCTCATCTGAAAAAACAATGGATGAAAAGTCGGTTATACCCGGTCTTATTGAAAGTAATTCTCTCTCAACATTCGTATATAAATCAGTTTCTCTTTTTACATTAGGTCTTGGCCCAACGAGACTCATATCTCCTTTTAACACGTTCCAGAGTTGAATAAGCTCATCAAGTTTATACTTCCTAATCGTATGGCCTATTGTAGTAATTCTCATATCATTACTACTAGTTGAATCAACACCACTTTTGTCTGCATCAATCATCATTGATCTCAATTTGACCATCTTAAATATCAAGCCATTTTTGCCAGATCTCGGTGCAATATAAAAAGGTGACTTCTTGTCTTCTTTCCATATCAAAAAAATAACAGGTAACAAAATTGGAGTAGTGACTAACAATCCAAATAGTGATGCCAGGATATCAACCAGTCTTTTTATCATTTTCTATAAAATTTCATAACTGAGTCACAAATATATTCGACATCAGTATCACTAATAAATACATTCATTGGAAGCATAATGCAGCGTTCAAAAAATTGCTCAGTTTCTGGCAACACTTGATTGAAACCTAATTGTGTAAATTGATGCACGCCCTTACCACCCCATTGTATAAGTGTGCCGATATTCTTCTCACTTAAAAAAGTTTTTAGTTCATCCCTTTTGTCTGCTGTCATTTCATAATTTTGATAAACATCAAAATTATCTGATGTTGAACTTGGTGCAGCAGGAAGTTGCAACTCCTCTAAGCCACCCAAACGTTCTTGATATATTTGGGCTACCTCTCTTCTGCGTGCAATTACCTTGTCATAAGTTTTAAGTTTATAACCTAATATAGCTGCCTGTATATTATCTAATCTTGAATTCCTACCCCACCTTCTAACTTCACCATCAACATCTCGACCATGATCATGCAATTGGAATATTTTATGATACAGGTCTTTATCATTCACTAATACTCCACCTGCATCTCCAAGGCAGCCTAATACTTTTGCAGGAAAAAAACTAATGTCAGATGCTAAACCAAATGTACCTGCGTGTTGTCCTTTATATTTTGCTCCTAATGCTTGTGCCGCATCTTCCACGATAAATAAACCATGCTTTTGAGCGATTGCAATTATTGCATCCATATTACATACCCTACCATTCAATTGGGTTGGCATAATACCAACAGTATTTGGTGTAATAGCATCTTCAATCGCTTGAATACTAATTAAGTTATCAGTACCAATATCAACAGGAATAGGTGTTCCACCTGTAAATTTAATAGCAGAGGCAGTTGCTAACATTGTATGAGATGAGATAATAATTTCATCACCAGGGTTGATGCCAATTGCTTCTAAGAATATTTCCATTCCATCAGTCGCATTTCCTACGCCAACTGCATAATTAGAACCTACATAATTAGCCAACTGCAATTCAAAATCAGATACAGCTTTTTGTAAGATAAACCCACCTGACGATGACACATTATCAATAATTGATAAAAATTCTTCTCTATCATCAGACCATAGTCTTGGGTATTCAAAGAATGGGACTTGTGTTGACATAATTTTCTCCTTGTAATTTTAACTGTCCAATATTTTTTTAACTGCCTCAACTACATCATAGGTTGAAGTGTAATAAGCTTTTTCAAGGACTCTTGAAGTTGGTGCAGGAGCATCAGTCAAGGCAATCCTTGCTGGCGGATTGCTTAAACAGCCCACAGGTAATTGCTCAACTACCTTAGCAATAACCTCAGCAGAGAAGCCTCCTGAAATCCAACCAGAATCAACTACCAATAAATTCTTTGTCTTGTTGACAGACTCAATAATCTCTTCAGTATGGAATGGGTTTAAAACTCTCACATCCACCACTTCAACCGAAATTTTTTCACTTCCAAGCTGAGCAGCGGCTTCTCTCGCTAAAAGTGAGGCGTGACCGGAGGCAACAATAGTTACATCGCTTCCTAACAAGTTAACAACAGGCCTTTGGGTAGTCAAATCCAGTTCCATTACAGGCGGTAGTTCATCTTCTTGTTCATACAGCCATCGATCATCAATATACATAACAGGATCGTTGCATAGTACAGATGCAATCAATAAATCACGCGCATCTACAACAGTTGACGGCATAACTACACGCAGACCTGGGACGTGAGCAAACCACGCATGCAAAGCCTGTGAATGTTGCGCACCTTGTTCTCCACCTCGATTAATAATGCTACGAATCGTTAAGCCAGGGTGCGCCTGACCGCCCAGCATGTGAGACCATTTAGCAGCTTGGTTAACTATAGCATCCATGGCGTAGAGCATAAAATCCATGCGTGGATGTACTACGATAGGCTTCATACCAGTCAGCGACGCTCCAACCGCAGCACCAGTGCAAGCAGACTCTGATACAGGCGTATCAATAACACGCTCAATACCAAACTTTTTTTCTAAATCAGTCATTGAGTTACCTACATACCAAGGACTCCACAAACCTTGTCCAATTACAAATACTTCTGGGTAATTTTCTAATAGATAATCAAATGCTGCCAATATAGCTGTGCCGTAATTACTTTTTTGATTTTTCATTTATTTATGCTTATGAATATACATATTTTAAGATTGCATCAGATGAAGGGTACGGGTCGTTCATCGCCTTCTCCCAGGCGATTTGTATTTCTCTATCAAACTTATTAATCAAATCTTCTTCTTGCTTCATAGACCATATCTTGGCTTTTATCATTGATTTAGATAAGCGTAAAATAGGATCCCTTGCCTTCCAATATTTAATATCA
>MDSV01067606.1_pt1 | contig 10386 bp, 8 predicted proteins | sample 810851 | NCBI WGS metagenome assembly MDSV01 (sample SAMN05326640, study PRJNA326480) | marine metagenome | isolation source: seawater | place: Atlantic Ocean: North East | collected 2012
AAGCTTCCGTCTTCAACACCAGGATGAATTCTCTTAGGCGGCAAAGATAATACAATCAATTCAAATATGTACTGATCAACATAAAGCTTGTGCTCTCCATGAGGCAAAACAAGTATTTCATCATCCTCATCATTGTATTCTTGACCAAACTTCACCACAAGAGAAGCTTCATGTTTTATTTGAACATCAAAAGACTCATTGGTTAAATCGCAGTTTACATTTACTACACCTTTTAAAACAAATTCCAGCTCAAGCAGTGTTGATTTTTTTGTTAAATCGATGTCTATATTTACAGAGACATCATTAAAATCAGAAAAATTAAATTTATCAAAGAACTTTTTGTCTGCATTAAAATTAAATTGATGGCTTCCGATCTTTAAACCTGCAAACTCTATTTTATATTTGCTGTCAGACTTCATCTCTAAAATTTTAAGGCGAGCAAATATATAAATTTTCTTAAAAAATCTACAAGAAAAGAACCTAATTTAAACTATTGTGATGTTTCTAATTTGTTTTTAGAGAACTCATCATAAATCTTTCTTCGCCTAAAAACATCGATTGCAAGATAAATTGAACATAAAAATGAATCCGTAGACGCAACTCCTTTTCCGGCAATAGAATAAGCTGTTCCATGATCAGGGGATGTTCTAATTTTATCTAATCCTGAAGTATAGTTTACTCCCATTCCAAAAGATAGGGTTTTAAAGGGAATGAGGCCTTGATCATGATATGCTGCAATAATCAGGTCATACTTCTTATACTCAGCCGATCCAAAAAAGCTATCAGCAGAGAAAGGGCCATAAACTAAAACTCCAGAGTCTTGCATTTTCTTAATTGCGGGAACAATTAATTTTTTATCATTTTCTGCAATTACACCTCCATCACCTACATGGGGGTCTATTGAAAGAATTGCAATTTTTGGGCGCTCTATTTGAAAATCCCTCATCAGTGTTTCGTTCAGCGCGTTAACTTTATTTTCGACTAATTCTGGTGTAATCGAGTCTGTAACCTTTGCAACCGGAATGTGCTCTGTCAACAAAGCCATCCTTAAATCATTTGAAACCATCATCATGGTTGAACTGCCGTTAATCTCACTATTAATATAGTCTGTATGCCCCATAAACGGGAAATCATCCGAGTGTATAGCTTCTTTATTAATAGGAGGGGTTACTAAAACATCTATTTTACCCTCTTTTAAATCCTTAACCCCTTTTTTTATCGACTCAAAAGCAGCATACCCTACCTCTTTATCTAAAACTCCAAATGAAATTTCGGGTGGGTTTTTAAAATTGTCAACTACATTGATCTTACCTTCTTTAGATTGTTCGGCAGAAATTATTTTATTAAAAGAAATATCAAATTCTAGATGAGTCGAAGTATAGTTTAAGTTTTTAAAAGAGCCGTATATAACTGGAGTACAGATAGATAGCAGCTCAGGGTTTAGTAGAGAACTCAAAAGAATTTCAGGTCCAACTCCGTTCATGTCGCCTGTTGTAAACCCTACTTTGATATTGTTTTTTTTATCTTTCAATTTGATTTTAGCTATATCCTAATATTTCTGTAAATTTATCAAATTAAACAGATATAATGTTTACTGGAATAATAGAAAGTTTAGGAAAAATTACAAATGTTAATGTTGATCGTGGAAATATTGATTTCACAATTGAAAGTGAAATAAGTAGCGAGCTTAAAATTGATCAAAGCGTTTCGCACAATGGTGTTTGTCTAACCGTAACTGAAATAAGTGATAACACCCATACGGTGACCGCAGTAAAAGAAACACTGGATAAATCATCGCTTAAAAGTTTTTCAGTTAATGACCTTATAAATCTTGAGCGCGCAATGAAACTAGGTGAAAGGCTAGACGGGCATCTTGTTCAAGGCCATGTTGACGGTGTTGCAAAATGCACAGAGATCTCAGTTAATGAAGGAAGTTGGATTTATAAATTTGAATTTGACATTGCTAATGAAATGTTGTTAATTGAAAAAGGGTCGATTTGTATTAACGGGGTTAGCCTTACTGTTTTTGATATTTCAGAAAATACTTTCAAGGTTACGATCATCCCCTATACCTTTGAAAACACATCGTTTAAAAAACTTAAACAAGGAGATATAGTTAATGTCGAGTTTGATATGATTGGGAAGTATCTTGCAAGATTTAATAAATAACAATTAAAATAATTTATAATGAAAAATGTTTTAAAAATAATTGGAGTGCTAGTTTTAGCCTTTGTTTGCTATGTAGCATATATGGTCATTAACCCTGTTAGCCCTAAAGAAGCTGTTAGTTACAGCTCTGAAAATGCAAACTTTGAGGTAGTTTACAGTCGTCCATACAAAAAAGACAGGCTAATTTTTGGGTCAGAGAAAGATGGGGCTTTGGTTCCTTTTGGAAAATACTGGAGAACAGGTGCAAATGCAGCGACTACATTCGAAACATCATCTGATATATTATTCAACGGCGAAAAGCTAAAGGCTGGGAAATACGCTCTTTATACATTCCCTTTTGAAAATAGCTGGACTGTTCGTTTAGGCTCAGAAAATGATGTTTTTTTTGCTGTTTCAGAGCCTGACAGGAAAAATGTAGTGCTTAAAACCGATGTGTCCACTAAAAAATTAGACAAACCCTTAGAGCAATTCACAGTCGATTTCTCAAAAGACTCTACAGGGGTGAAAATGAATTTGATGTGGGACAGAATAAGCGTTTCAATTCCCTTAGAATAATATTATGTTTAGCTTAAAAAACCTATTTAAAGTTTTAGCATTTATTCTTGTAGTTGCCTTGGCTATATATTTTGCTGTTGACACAATACAGAAGAAGCAAAACATTATGAGTTTTGAAGATTATGACCCGCCGTCATCATTAATTGTAGAGGGGAAGGTAATTAAAAAGGCCAAGTATACATTTATAGATGTTCACAGTCACTTGTGGAATATGCCTGTAATGGATCTTGATGAGCTTGTTGCAGAAATGGATGAAATAAACATGGGTTATATTGTCAACCTAAGTGGGTCCGGTTTTGGTCCTCAAGCGGCTAAAGACCTGTATTTTGATGAATCAGCAAAAAACATAGCAGAAAATCAGCCTGGTCGAATTGGCCTGTTTGTAAACGTTGACTTTAACTCTATTGATGTTGAAAATCATGTTGAAAATCAAGTTAATGCTATCAGAAGCGCTGTCGCAAAGGGTGCTATTGGGCTTAAAGTATATAAAAGTTTAGGCCTAACTAATAAAGACTCTGAAGGAAATAGGGTTAGGGTTGACGATGAAAGATTGGGGCCAATATGGGAGGTGTGCGGTGAATTAGGTATTCCTGTGTTAATTCACTCTGCTGACCCATTTCAGTTTTGGCTTCCAAAAGACAATCAAAACGAAAGGTGGTTTGAATTAAAAGAAAAACCAAAAAGGTATTACGGAGATTCTGATTTTATTCCACCATTTGAAGATATAATTAAGGAGCAACATACAGTTTTTAAAAGACACAAGAACACAACATTTATCAATGCTCATCTTGGGTGGATGGGTAATGATCTGAAAAGGCTTGGTGACCACCTTGATGAATTTCCCAATGTTGTCACCGAGTTTGGAGCTGTAATAGCAGAACTAGGAAGACAACCAAAGACTGCTCGTCAGTTTTTCATTGACTATCAAGACAGGATTATGTTTGGAAAAGACTCCTATAATAAGGAAGAGTTTTACACGTACTTTAGAGTATTAGAATCAGATGATGAATACTTTGATTATTTTAGAAAAAGACACGCTTTTTGGAAAATGTATGGGCTAAACCTTCCAGATGAGGTTTTAAAGAAGATATACTACGAAAATGCTCTTAATTTATTTCCTTCCATTCCTAGAGATCTTTTTGAATGAAAACCATGTGATATTGGCATAAAACTAGGATTTTACAAAAATTTTGTAATTTAGCAAACCGTCTTGCGCAGAACGTAAGACAAAGTGGACAAAACAAAAAAAATTAATTACATGAAGAACTTGAAACTATTATTAGTTTCTTTAGCAATCCTTTTCTCTCATAATTTAACCTTGGGACAAGGACCTAAAGACGGTAAAAAAGAAAGAAACCCAGTTAAATCTGCACTTAATGCGTTTAAATTTAGAAGCATTGGGCCCGCGTTTATGTCAGGAAGAATTGCTGATATTGCAATTGATCCAGAAAATGAAAATGTATGGTACGTGGCTGTTGGATCTGGTGGTGTTTGGAAAACTGAAAACTCAGGAACCACATGGTCGCCTATAGCTGACAATATGCCTTTTTACTCAACAGGGTGTATAACGATTGATCCAAACAACAATGCGTCTATTTGGCTTGGAACCGGAGAAAACGTTGGTGGTAGACATGTTGGTATTGGTCATGGTGTATACCATAGTGCTGATGGTGGAAAGACATGGAAAGACATGGGCTTGAAAAAGTCTGAGCATATTTCAAAAATTATAGTACACCCTAATGACCCTAATACTGTTTGGGCTGCATCTCAAGGACCGCTTTGGAGTCCTGGAGGTGAAAGAGGTTTATTCAAAACTACTGATGGTGGTAAAACATGGAAAAACACATTAGACATAAATGAATGGACAGGGGTAACTGATCTAGTAATTGACCCGACAAACCCAGATGTGCTATATGCTGCTAGCTGGCAAAAACACAGAAATGTCGCTGCATTAATTGGGGGTGGTCCTGGAACTTCTTTATATAAGAGTGTTGATGGGGGTGATAATTGGTCAAAAATTGACAAAGGGCTTCCAAAATCTAATAAAGGAAAAATCGGGCTTGCTATTTCGCCTATGCAGCCTAACGTGCTGTATGCAGCAGTTGAGCTAGATAAAAGATCAGGCGCGGTTTATAGATCTGATAACAGTGGTGGAAGCTGGAAGAAAATGTCAAATACCGTCTCTGGCGGAACTGGACCGCACTATTATCAGGAATTAGTGGCTTCACCTCATGTTTTTGATAAAATTTATTTAATGAATGTTCGAGTTTTAGTTTCCGATGATGGAGGAAAGAATTTTTACACTATGTCTGAAAGACAAAAACACTCTGACAATCATTCATTAACCTTTAAAGCTAATGATCCAAATTACATGTTAATTGGAACTGACGGTGGTATTTATGAGTCTTTTGACGATTCTGCTAGCTGGAAGTTTGTAGGAAATCTTCCTCTAACACAATTCTACAAGTTGGCTGTTGATGATGCTGAGCCTTTTTATAACATTTATGGCGGTACTCAGGATAACAATACTCAAGGTGGGCCCTCAAGAACATTTGAATACAGTGGAATTTCAAATTCTCACTGGTTTGTAGTTCTGGGTGGTGATGGTCACCAGCCCGCTACTGAACCTGGAAATCCAGATATTATTTATGCGCAGTCTCAACAAGGATATATTAATAGGATTGACATGACCAATGGGGAGGCTGTAAGCATTAGACCTCAGGAAGGTATTGATGAGCCATATGAAAGGTTTAATTGGGATTCTCCAATATTAGTTAGTTATCATGACCCTAAGAGATTATACTTTGGAACTCAAAGAGTTTGGAGGTCAGAAAATAGAGGAGACAGCTGGACTGCGGTTTCTGGTGATCTTACTAAAAATGAAGAAAGATTGTCTTTGCCTATCATGGGAAGAGTACAAAGTTTTGACAATGCTTGGGATGTATATGCAATGTCAACATACAACACGGTAACATCATTGTCTGAATCAAGGATTGATGAAAACATCCTATACGCTGGTACAGATGATGGGATAATTCAATACACAAAAGATGGGGGTAAAAACTGGACAAAAATGACTGTTGACAAGCTTCCAGACACTCCTTCCAGTGCTTTTGTAAATGACATTAAAGCAGATCTTCATGATACTGAGACTGCATATGTTTTATTAGATAACCACAAGTTTGGAGACTATAAGCCCTATATGTTTAAAACAACTAATGGAGGGAAAAAGTGGGTCTCTATAACTAAAGGAATTCCAGATGGAACACTTCTTTGGAGAATTGTTCAAGACCATGTTAATCCAAATCTTTTGTTCTTAGGAACTGAATATGGTGTTTATATTAGTCTTGATCAAGGTGATAACTGGCACAAATTCTCTAATGGTCTTCCAACAATCGCTGTTAGAGACCTGGCTATACAAAAAAGAGAAAATGATTTGGTTCTAGCCACCTTTGGAAGAAGCTTTTATGTTCTTGACGACTATAGTCCTCTTAGAGACATGACAGAAGAAAACTTGTCAAATGACGGTGTGATATTTGAGCCAAGGAAAGCCCTTCAGTTCAACCAGGTTTATGGCGGGACAAGTAGTGATGGTGGTCAAACTTATTATGCTGACAATCCTAAATATGGCGCTAGTATAACTTATTATGTAAAGGATGCTCCTGAAACAATGAAATCTAAAAGAAAAAAGTCTGAAAGAGCTAAAAAAGATGCTGATATTACTTTTCCTGGTTGGGACGCTTTAGATGATGAGATGTCAGAACAAAAAAACCAAGTAATACTTGTTGTGAAAAACAAACAAGGGGAAATTGTTTCTAAAATTGCTGGCCCGTTAAGAAAAGGTGTTTCTAGAGTAAACTGGAACCTTACAAGTTCTATCCCAACAACAGTTAAGGCTAGTTCCGGTAGAGGCTCACGAGGTTGGAGGGGCTCTGGTGGAGGAATAACCACACAAGTAAATCCTGGTACATATGACTTGTTCTTAATGAAAAGAGTTGGTGGTGTTGTTACTCAGATTGCTGGGCCTGTTGAATTAGAGGTTGAAAAAATTAGATCTGGAACCTTGACTAATCCGATGAAAGACAAGCATGATGAATATTATGCTGACCTTGCTGCATTTTCTTCAGAAGTTTCATCATACCAACACAGGTTTGAAAAGTCAAAGGCTAGAATCTCTACATACCAAAGAATGTTAATGCAAATTACAACTAACATTTCTGAGGCCAGTAGCATGCTTTATGAATTAACCGAAACCATGAATAGTCTTGAAAGAAAGGTTGGGGGTAGCAAGGCTAAAGCAGAAATCGGTGAAAAAGACACTTTAACTATTAGTGATAGGCTGTCAACTGCTAGGGGTGGGTGGTATCCGAATTCGTACGGACCTACAGAGACCCATATGCGAAGCCTTGATATTGCAAAAGAAATGTTCAAAGGGTTAAAACCTGAAATGGACGCCTACTTTGAAAATGTTACAAAAGTAGGAAAGATCTTGGAGGAGGCCGGTGCTCCAATTGTGCTGGACTAAATCAAGTTTTTAGTTAATATAAGCCCCCGTTCTAATCAAGCGGGGGCTTTGTATTAGAAGTGCTGTTTAAGGCATAGAAATTGATTTTATAAATAAAATTATGATGAAAAAACTATTTAAATACCTCTTTGCTGTTTTGCTTATTTCTCTTTCGGGAAAGGCTCAAACCAATGATGATTCAAGCTATGATTATGTGAAAGCTTTTAAGACAGATTTTTACTCAAACACCTCGAATAATGTGAGGTCTGCAAGTGGTAAGCCTGGGGCTCAGTATTGGCAAAACAAAGCAGATTATTTAATCGATGTAAGGCTCGACACCCTTTCAGATATAATATCGGGAAAAGAGATTATAACTTACACTAACAACAGTCCTGATGAATTAGATTTTTTATGGCTTCAATTAGATCAAAATGCCTTTAAAAATGATTCTAAAGGTAGTGCCGTAATACCTATTAGGGGTAGTCGCGCTGGAACTGGCGGTGAAAAACTAGACGGGGGTTTTAAAATTTCTGCCGTACAGCTTATTTCAGGGAAGGGAAGTAAAAAGTCTGTTTCAAATGCTGATTACGAAGTTTACGGAACGCGAATGAAAATTAACCTGCCGAAAACTCTTCGTGCTAATGGTGGTGAAATAAAGATAAAAATTGATTTTTCGTTTTTGTCCCCATATTATGGTTCTGACAGAATGGGAATTGTTGAGACAAAAAATGGTAAAATTTACTCAATTGCACAATTCCACCCAAGAATGTGTGTCTATGATGATTTAAACGGCTGGAATACCTTGCCTTACATTGGTCAAGGAGAATTTTATTTAGAATATGGGGATTTTAATATTAACATAACTGCTCCTTCTGACCACATTGTTTTGTGTTCGGGTGAGCTTCTAAACCCGCTTGAGACCTATACTTTAGATCAACTAAACAGGTGGGCTCAAGCTGACGCTAGTGACAGTACTGTTATGATTAGAACCCCTGAAGAAATTAACGACCCTTCTTCGCGGCCAGATGGCAAAAAAACAATAACCTGGCGATACAGAATGGAAAACACTAGGGATATTGCTTGGGCTTCTTCATCAGCATTCATTGTAGATGCAGCGAGAATTAATCTTCCAAGCGGTAAAAGCTCAAGAGCAATTTCTGCATATCCAATTGAGAGCTATGGCAATAATGCCTGGGAAAGATCAACCGAATATACCAAGGCCTCTGTAGAACACTACTCAGAAAGGTGGTATGAATATCCATATTCAACTGCAATCAATATTGCAAGTAGTGTTGCTGGAATAGAATATCCAGCTGTTTCTTTTTGCAGCTACAAGTCAAGAGGCGGAAGATTGTGGGGTGTAACTGATCACGAGTTTGGACACAATTGGTTTCCGATGATTGTTGGATCCAATGAAAGGCTTTATGGTTGGATGGATGAGGGCTTTAACACCTTTATCAACGACATTAGCACCAAAGAGTTTAATAATGGAGAATACTACAGGGGAAAAATTAATATGCATAGGGCTGCTCGGAGTTTTGCTTCTGACAATTTGGAGCCTTTGATTACAGCCCCAGACAACCTCAAAGAAAGAAACATGGGGTTGCAATATTATAAAACAGCTATGTTTTTGTGGTTGTTAAGAGATAATGTGTTAGGCGCAAAAAGATTTGATGATGCATTCAAAGAGTATATTCATCGATGGGCTTTTAAACACCCTTCTCCTACTGATTTTTTTCGAACAATAGAAGATGTTTCAGGGGAAGACCTTGGGTGGTTTTGGAGGTCTTGGGTTTTAAATAATTGGAAATTAGACCAGGCAATAATAGGTGTTGAATATGTGGACAATGATCCAGGCAAAGGGGCGTATATATCCATCAAAAACATGAAAGAAATCCCAATGCCTGTAAAGCTAGAAATTACCACAATTAGTGGTAAAAAAATAAGAAAAGAGCTTCCTGTCGAAATTTGGAAGAAAAATATTTCATGGAGGTTTAAGGCAGATACCGAGGAAGCGTTTAAACAAGTGGTGATTGACCCTGATTTGGAGTATCCAGATATTGACTCAAAAAACAATTATTGGTACAGTACAGAATAATTATATTGAAGCAAAGTATATAATTGTTGGAAGAAAAATTATTGCGGAGAGATAAACCACCCATTTTGGGTGGTTTATCTTTGAGTGCCAATAAGCTAATACTATCAAGGGAATTTGGAAGGGCATTCTTATCAAAGCCTCGGTTTTACTAATTCCCATCAATTGCTGGGGCACATCGGAAACATACAAGTATATATTGGCTGGAAAAACTACTATAAGGAGTGTAATAAGAATGTAGGATCCTGTTTTCCGGGTCTTGTTATTTAAAATTAAGACTCCCCCTAAAATTTCTAATATGCCTGTAAAATAGACCACAAGTGTTTTATGTTGAATCTGCGGCGGGGTTATATTAATAAAGTATTGGGGGTCTGTAAAGTGTTTGACCCCAATAAATATATATAGGAGGCTCATTGTCAAGATTGTAAGTGTTTTGTATTTTTTAATCAGATTTATATGCATATTTAAAAAATATGTTTGTTTTACCCTTTTCTTAATTCAATAATTACTCCGTTTTTCATTTTCCAATAGTGTTTTTTTCTAGAGGTTCTGATTTCTGATGAATGTCAAATAGAAGGTAAAAAGTATTTTGTATTTTGTTTTAATAATCTTTTAAAACTTAAAAATGAAAACACAAAAAAACTTTACCACAGGTGTTCTTACGGGTGTTTGTGGTGTATTAATGCTTTTAGTTCTTACTGGAACAACAGGAAGCGAATCGGTTAACACACTGGCAAAATATGAGTTTTACGACTTAAAAAATACCAAGGGCTTGATTTTTAACAAAATCACAGGCGAAATAAAATACGAGGAAATTCGTGAAGAATCGGAGCTAGAAGACCATGACGTGTTAAACGTTAGGCTAAGTAATTGGAATGGGCTAAGCCCTCAGGGTGGTGGAAACAGCAGGGTAAGATTTTTTAATTAAAATGAAAAACCCACTCTAACGAGTGGGTTTTTACTTGTGGTCCCACCTGGGCTCGAACCAGGGACCAAATGATTATGAGTCATCTACTCTAACCAACTGAGCTATAGGACCAAATAGTTTGCAATATTAATGAAT
>MDSV01021719.1_pt1 | contig 10385 bp, 10 predicted proteins | sample 810851 | NCBI WGS metagenome assembly MDSV01 (sample SAMN05326640, study PRJNA326480) | marine metagenome | isolation source: seawater | place: Atlantic Ocean: North East | collected 2012
CAAGTATCACCCATAATCATAAAAGTTGCATGTCTTTTACTCCAACATTCTGTAATATTTGGACAATTTGCTTCCTGACAAACAGTAACAAGATTATTTTTATTTACTATAGTTTTAGTTAAAAAAAATTCCTTACTATTGGTAAGTTTTGATCTTATCCATTCAGGTTTTTTTTTAATTGGATTAATTGGGTTTTTTACTTTTTCTGGGTGTCTAGGTTTAGTCTTTTTTATCATTATTTTTCAAAATATAAATTTTTTCATTTTTTTTTCCAAATAGAAATCTTTCTCTAATAAGAATTTCAACATAATCAAGGTCCAGATTATCACTTAATAATGAATTTTTAAAATCCAAGTCATTAATTTTCTTAATTAAGAGTAATTCCTCTTTTTTTAAGTTATTCAAAGACTGTTTTTTGTCAAAATATGAAATTAAGCCTCTTTGACCAGACAGAAGATTAAATAAAAAATACAATATCAAGAAAGTCGAAACTAATAGAAAAATGTTATTTCTTAATTTTATAAGCATTATGTGATTTTATTCATTCTTGATTTTTTTCCAAGATTTTCTTCTATACGAATTAACTGATTATATTTCGCTACTCTCTCAGATCTAGCTAAAGATCCAGTTTTAATTTGATTAGAATTAGTTCCGACAGCCAAATCAGCTATGAATGTATCCTCACTGTCACCTGATCTGTGAGAAATAATGGTTTTAAATCCAATAATTTGAGCAAATTTGATCACATCTAATGTTTCTGAAACAGTGCCAATTTGATTAAGTTTAATCAAAATTGCATTAGATGATAAGTTTAAAAAACCTTGTTTAAGTCTCTCCAGATTTGTAACATAGAGATCATCACCAACTATTTGTAAATTTTTAGTTGCTTTCATTAATTTACTCCAGGCCATCCAGTCATTTTCTGAAAATGGATCTTCGATAGACTTTATTTTGTACTTCTTAATAATTTTGTTATATTCTAAAATTGAATTTTCTACAGATAAATATTTTTTGGAATGAATTGAATATTTTTTTTTTTTAAATAATTCATTAGCTGCTACATCTAAACAAATTGAAACATCTTTACCATTAATAAATCCAGACTTTTTAATAGCAGATACAATTAAATCTAGAGCTTGATTATTGCTACTAATCATAGGAGCGTATCCCCCCTCATCACCAACTGATGTTGATAATCCTTTGTTCTTAATAAGTTTACCTAAATTCTTAATCACTAAGAAACAAATTCTCATTGCGTCTGAAAAATTTTTAGCACTATCTGGTCTGATCATAAATTCTTGAATTCTCAAACTGTTATTTGCGTGAACTCCACCATTAATTATGTTCATTAAAGGATAGGGTAATTTAAAATCATTTTTAACCAAAAATGTTTTATATAAAGGTACTTTTTTTATTCTTGCAGAAAGTTTTTTAACTGCCATTGATACAGCTAAAATTGAATTGGCTCCTAATTTTATTTTATGTTTTGTGCCATCTAGATTAATCATCAAAGTGTCAATTCTTTCTTGATCATGAACACTATATCCCTTTAGTTTTTTAGAAATTTTAGTGTTAATTAAATTAATTGCACTTAAAACACTTTTACCAAGGTATCGTTTATTATTCTTATCTCTTTTTTCAAAAGCTTCATGGGTTCCTGTTGAAGCACCTGACGGGCAAATAGCTGAGGCTGTATCATTTTGTGTTGAAACCTCAGCTTCTACTGTTGGATTTCCTCTACTATCAAAAACTTGTCGTGCTCTTACTTTTAAAATTTTACTCACTAATTTTTTATTAGATTATCAATATCTGTAAGTTGTTTAAGTAAATCTTCTAATTTATTTAATGCAATCATATTAGGGCCGTCTGATGGAGCATTGTCTGGATCTTGATGTGTTTCAATAAATACGCCTGCAACTCCTACAGCAACAGCTGCTCTTGCTAGATGTTCAACAAATTCTCTTTGACCACCACTTTTTTCACCTAATCCTCCGGGCTGTTGAACAGAATGAGTGGCATCAAAGATAACTGGGTAACCATTTTTTGCCATGATTGGTAATGATCTCATATCAGAAACAAGAGTGTTATATCCGAAGCTTGCTCCTCTTTCAGTTACTAGAATATTCTTATTCCCAGATTCCGAAATTTTTTTAGTAACATTTACCATGTCCCACGGAGCTAAGAATTGTCCTTTTTTTACATTTATAATTCTATTTGTTTTTGCTGCGGCAATTAATAAATCAGTTTGTCTACATAGAAATGCAGGAATTTGAAGCACATCTGCATGCTCACTTACAATTGAACATTGTTCTATATTATGAATATCAGTTAATATTGGAACATTTAACTCCTTTTTTATTTTATCAAATATTGGTAGTGAAGCATCAAGACCTGCTCCTCTTTTACCCTTAAGACTTGTTCTGTTGGCTTTATCAAAAGATGTTTTGTAAATAAAACCTAGATTAAATTTATTAGTAATTTCTTGTATTTTTCCTGCCATATCCATAGCATGTTGTTCAGTTTCAAGTTGACATGGGCCAGCAATAATACAAATTTTATTATCATTTGATATTTGTATATTTCCGCAATTTACTTTTATACTATTCATTTGTGATTTTTCGATGCTTTGATAAATGAAGAGAATAAAGGATGCGGAGCCAAAGGTCTAGATTTAAATTCAGGATGAAATTGAACACCTATAAACCATGGGTGATTTCTGAGCTCAATTATTTCAGGTAACTCACCATCTGGTGATAATCCTGAAAAAATCATACCATTTTTCTCAAATTTTTCTTTATAAGCTATATTAACTTCGTATCTGTGTCTGTGCCTTTCTTTAATTACATTCTTTTTATAGATTTTTTTAATCATTGAATTTTCTTTTAATTTTGCATCGTAAGAACCTAATCTCATAGTGCCACCTAAATTTTTATCAGTACCCTTAATTTTTTTTCCGTCTTTAGTCCACTCGTTGATTAAACCAATAATATGTAAGCCTTTCTTATCAAATTCACTTGAAGTAGCTTTTTTTAAATTTAATTTATTTCGTGCAAATTCTATAATAGCCATTTGCATTCCATAACAAATTCCAAAGAAAGGAATTTTATTATTACGAGCATATTTAATCGCTTCAATTTTTCCCTCAGTTCCTCTTTTACCAAAGCCACCTGGAATCAAGATTCCAGATATATTTTTAAGCTTAGATTTGATCTCAGAAATCTTTAGTTTCTCAGAATCAATTCTAACTAAATTAACCTTAACACTATTTTGGATACCACCATGGGTCAAAGCTTCATCAAGAGATTTGTATGCATCTTTTAATTCAACATATTTTCCTATAATTGCTATGTTAATTTGTTTTTTATTTTCTAAAATATTTTTTGTAATTTTTTTCCAGGGTGTTAAATTTACTGATTTTTTAGATTTCAATTTAAAATAATCTAGAACTTGAACATCTAATTTTTCTCTATAAAAACTTATTGGTGCTTCATAAATTGTTCTTACATCTACTGTTTCAATAACATTTTTTATACCTACATTGCAAAATAAAGATATTTTTTTACGATGTTCTAAAGGAATAGGCCTCTCAGATCTACAGATAATAATGTCTGGTTGAACACCAATACTTCTCAATTCTTTTACTGAATGCTGGGTAGGCTTAGTCTTTATCTCATCTGAAGACTTTAAATAGGGAACCAATGTTAAATGAATAAATAATGCATTTTTTTTTTTAATATCGTTTGCAAACTGCCTAATCGCTTCAACAAAAGGTAAACTCTCAATATCACCTACTATCCCTCCAATTTCACAAATTACAAAATCTTCTTTAGATGAATCATTTTTTATAAATTCCTTAATTCTATCTGTTATATGAGGTATTACTTGAACGGTCTTTCCAAGATATTCACCTTTTCTTTCTTTTAGGAGAACTTCATTATAAATTTTTCCTGTAGTAATATTATCTGATTTTTTTGCTGATACACCGCTAAATCTTTCATAATGCCCTAAATCAAGATCTGTTTCTGCACCATCATCTGTTACATAAACTTCTCCATGTTGAAATGGACTCATTGTGCCTGGGTCAACATTTAAATAAGGATCTAATTTTCTAAGTCTAACTTTATATCCTCTTGATTGTAATAAATAAGCTAGGGAAGCTGAAGAGAGACCTTTACCTAGAGAAGAAACCACGCCGCCGGTGACAAATATAAAACGCGCCATGGAATTATCTTATAGACCTTAATTAGAAAAAAGAAAAGGATTAATTATTCTCTGGAATAGCTGGAGTATCTTCAGATTTTTCCTCAACAGAGTCCAAAACTGATGTTGTAGGGATCAATTCATCTCTAGAAACTATAGTCAATGCTAGACTGCAAATAATAAACAAAGTTGCTACTACAGCAGTAGCTTTAGTCATAAAATTTCCTGCAGTTTTAGAAAACATATAGCTTTCCTGAGAAACTCCTATGCCAAGTGCCCCACCCTCTGATTTTTGCATTAAAACTAGCAAAACTAAAATTATTGCAAATACAATGTTAAGTACTAATAAAATGTTTTCCATGGAGGTTAATTATATGTTTTTTTGATTATATCAATAAATTTTTTAGAGTCTTGTGAGGCTCCACCTATCAAATAACCATCTATGTTATTAATTGAATTTAATTGATCAATATTTTTAGAATTTACAGAACCCCCATAAAGAACTTTATTATTTTTAACTTTTTTTTTTATAAAATTTATTGTTTGAAATAGCTCAAGAGGTTTTGGAATCAAACCAGATCCTATAGCCCAAACTGGCTCATAGGCTATTAAAATTCCTTTTTTATTTTTAATTTTTTTTAAACCTAATTTAATCTGATTATTCAAAACTTTATTAGTCAACTTTTTTTTTTTTTCATTAAGCGTCTCACCTATACAAAAGATTATCTTTAATCCAGATCTAATAGCACTTTGAATTTTCTGATTTATTAGTTTGTTTGACTCTCCTGATTGTCTAACTTCTGAATGGCCAATGATAACATATTTTGCACCACTACTTTTTAACATTGAGGCATTTACAGAACCAGTAAAAGGACCAAATTTTTCATTTTCATGACAATTTTGAGACCCAACATAAATTTTGCTGTTTTTGAGTTTATCTGACATTGGCTTAATCAATGTATTAGGTGGACAATAAATTATTTTTAGAGATTTTTTTTTTTTTGAAGGATCTAAAAAATTTAATAACTTTATCTAGTGAATTAAGAGAATTTATGCCTCCAAACATTTTCCAATTTGCAATAAAATACATATATTTATTTGTCATATGATGTAATTTAATCTATAGGTTTGCTTTTTATAGATCAATAAATTTATAAGTAATGATAAGTAGTTTTAGAAATTTTGCAAAAACCAAATTTGCTGGATTATTAGTATTCATAATGATTATCCCTTTTGTTTTTTGGGGTATGGGAAGTATGTTCAGTAGTGGGAACACTAACAACATTGCTAAAATAAATGAGACAAATATTTCTACGCAAGATTTTATTGATCATATAAATAGATCAAATATTCCTGACCAAACAATCAAAGCAAATTTAGATAAAAATATTATAGAAGAATTATTATCTACCTTAATTTCTACAACATTATTAGATCTTGAAGTAAAAAAATTTAATATTCAAATATCAAAAGAAATATTATCTAAAAAGATTAAAACAAATAAGAATTTCCTTAATGACAACAAAGACTTTGATAGAATGAAGTATGAAAAATTTTTACTTGAAAATAATCAATCTGCACCTGCTTTTGAGTTAAGATTAAGGGGTCGTGAACTTCAAAAAAATTTATTTGATTACGTTGGTGCTGGTACTACAACGCCCAGATTTTTAGCTAAAAAGTTGTATGAAGAAGAAAATAGAATTATTGAAATAGAGTATATTAATCTAGAAAACTTTTATATAAAAAAAGAGGAACTTACCAATTCTGAAATTAAAAATTTTTTGAATGAAAACAAAGACCAGTTAAAAGTCGAATATATTGATTTTGATTATGCAATTATTAATCCTAAAAATTTAATTGGTATAGATGAATTTAATCAAGCTTTTTTTGATAAAATTGATGAAATTGAAATTAAAATTTCTAATAATCAAGATTTAAAATCAATTTTGCAAGAATTTAACATCAAACCGATTGAAATAAAAAATTTTAAATATTCTCCAAATGAAAATGAAATTGAAAAAAAAATCTTTGAGCTAAGAAAAATTAATTTTGATATTGTAGAAAATAAGAATGACTATTTACTTTATAGAATAAATAAAACAGAGGAGCGTACTCCAGATCTAAATGACACAGAATTAAAAGAAGAAGTTTTACAATTAATTGTTCAAAAAAACAAATTTGACTACAATAGAGAATTATTGAAAAAAATTAGTGAAAATAAATTTGGTACTAATGATTTTAATAAAATGGCTAATAATGAAACTGAAATTTTATTATTAAATTCAATTAGAGATAATAAAAAATTTGACATTAGCTCAATTGAACTTTTGTACTCATTGCCTAAAAACTCTTTTACTTTAATTAATGATGAAAAAAAAAATATCTACTTGACCAAAGTCAAGAATATTACATACCAAAATATAGATGATGATAAATTTAAAGTGTATATAGATAAAGAAAACACTAATGCTAGAAAAAATATTCTAAAGTCATATGATTTACTTTTGAATGAAAAGTATAATGTGGTATTGAATCAAAAAACAATCCAACGAGTTAAAAATTTCTTTCAATGATAATTAATCGAAGCTTCAAAGATTTTAAGTTTCGACATAGAAGCAATAAAAATCAAATTATCTATACCTCAAAAAAGACAAGAAATGATAAAGAGGTGTTGAATTTAATTGATAATTTTCTCAAAGAAAAAAATAGTTTTATATTTGAGTCTGTTGAAAAAGGTAAAATTAAAGGCAGGTATACTATCTTTGGTAAAAACCCAGATAAAATTTGGGAATTTAATAACAAAAAATCCTACTTAATTAAAAAAAACAAAAAAATAAAATTGAAAGATAAACCTAATCTTTTAATAGAAAAAATTATTGAAGAGTTTAAGTTTGAAACACCAAAAAATTTACCAAAAATTTGCTCTTTAATTTCTGGATATTTTTCATATGATGCTATTAGATATGTTGAAAATATACCAAACAATTGTAAAAACGATCTCAATCTTCCTGATGTAAGATTATTGAGACCTCGGACACTCGTAATTCATGATAACTTAAAAAAAGAGATATTTTATATAATTAATATTTTTAATGATGAAAAAATTAAGAATTACCAAAAAAAATTTGATGATATAAAATCAGAACTTTTTGAGCTATCAATTCAATCTTCTAAAAGTTTTAATAAAGATACAATTAAAAATATTAGAAACATAAAAATAAAATCTAATACACCAAAAAAAAAATTTTTAAAAATGGTTGATAGAGCAAAAAAATATATCAAATTAGGTGATATTTTTCAGGTAGTTTTAAGTCAGCGCTTTGAAGCAAATTTAGTTAAAAAACCCTTAGATATTTATAAAAAGTTAAGAATAACAAATCCATCTCCTTTTATGTTTTTTTTTAATTTTAGCGATTTTCAAATAATTGGTGCAAGCCCAGAAATATTAGTAAGATTAAGAGATAATAAAATTACCGTTAGACCAATAGCCGGTACAAGGCCACGAGGAAAAAATTATGAAGAAGATAATTACTATGAAAAAGATTTGCTTAAAGATAAAAAAGAATTGTCAGAACATCTAATGCTTTTAGATTTAGGCAGAAATGATGCGGGAAAAGTATCGAAAATAAATACTGTTAAAGTTACAGAGAGTTTTATTATAGAAAAATATTCACATGTAATGCATATCGTTTCTAATGTTATGGGAGATTATAATAAAAAATTTTCTAAATTTAAATCTTTATTAGCAGGATTTCCTGCTGGTACTGTTTCTGGAGCCCCAAAAATAAGAGCCATGGAAATTATAGATGAATTAGAGACTACTAGAAGAAAAGTATACGCTGGTGGTATAGGTTATTTTTCTGCTAACGGGGAATTTGACACTTGCATTGCTTTAAGAACTGCTGTTGCTAAAAATAAAAAATTTTATGTACAGGCAGGTGCAGGAATTGTAGCAGACAGCAAACCTATAAATGAATATAACGAAACAGTTAATAAAGCTAAGGCTTTAATTGATGCTTTAAAATAATGAAGATATTACTGATAGATAACTACGACAGCTTTACTTTTAATTTGTTTCATTACTTATCTTCACTAAAAGTTAATGTTGATGTGATAAGAAATGACAAGATTAATTCAAAAGAGATTATTAAAAGAAGATATAATAAAATCGTAATCTCTCCTGGACCAGGTAACCCAGATCAATCAGGTAATTGTCTTAAAATTGTTAAGACTCTTTATAAAAAAATACCAATATTAGGTGTTTGTTTAGGTCATCAAATAATTGGTCAAGTTTTTGGTTCAAAAATAATACAAGCAAAAAAATTAATGCATGGAAAAACAAGCATAATAATATCAAAAAAAAAGGGAATATTAAAAAATTTACCTAAAAACTTTGAGGCAACCAGATATCATAGTCTAATAATAGATAAAAAATCCATTTCAAATGACCTTGAAATAATAGCTGAAACTAAAGATGGATTAATAATGGGAGTTAAACACAAAAAATTTAATGTTCATGGAGTGCAATTTCATCCCGAAAGTATTAAAACAAAAGTAGGACTAAAAATTTTGAAAAACTTTATAAAATTTAATGATTAATGAAACAATACATAGATAAGATTAAAGATAAACAAAACCTTACATTTGACGAAAGTAAAGAAGCTTTTGAATTATTAATGGAGGGTAAAGCTAAAGATCAAGAAATATTTGATTTTTTGACACTTTTATCAGCTAAGGGTGAGGCTTCCGATGAAATAGCTGGTGGAGTACATGTGCTTAGAAACAAATCAAAAAGAGTAAATATAGAAAATTGTGTTGATACATGTGGAACTGGTGGTGATGGCATGAATACACTTAATATATCAACAGCCTCTGCTTTATTACTTGCTAGCATGGGTGTTAAAGTTGCAAAACATGGAAATAAAGCAGTATCATCAAAGTGTGGGTCTGGCGATGTATTGGAGGCTTTGAATATTAAAATAAATCTAGAACCTAAAGAAATTGAAGATCAAATTAATAAAAATAATTTCGGTTTCATGTTTGCACCTAATTATCATAGTGCAATGAGATATGTAGGGCCAACAAGAAAAAAAATAGGAAAAAGGACTATATTTAACATGATTGGTCCATTGAGCAGCCCTGCTTTAGTAAAGAGACAAGTGGTTGGCGTCTTTGACAAAAAACTCTTAAAGATATTTGCTAATGCATTGAATAATTTAGACATTAAATTTGCATGGATTGTAAATAGTGAAGATGGTTTAGATGAAATTTCACCTTATGCTAAAACAAATGTTATTCAATTAAAAGATAATAAAATTTCTGAAATTGTTATTGACCCAAAAGAATTAAATATCAATGCAGATAAATTTGATAACCTTGTTGGCGACGAAGCAAAATTTAATGCAGAAAAAATGCTTAATATATTCAAAGGTGAGGATAATGATTTTTCTAAAGCTGTCTGCTTAAATACAGCAGCAGGATTAATAGTAAATGAAACTCATAAAAATTTTGCTGATGCATATAATAATGCGAGAGAATATATTTTATCAAATAAAGTTATCAAACATTTAGAAAAAATACAAAATGGCTGAAAATGTTCTTGAAAAAATAATTAAAAAGAAGAGTGAAAAAATAGAAAATTTGAAAAAAACTATTTCACTAGATACATTAAATGAATTAATAAACAAGAATGAATTATTTATTAATTTCAAAGAAAAAATCGAAAAAAATATTAAAGTGAATAAATTTTCAATTATAGCTGAAATTAAAAAAGCTAGTCCTTCAGCGGGTATAATTATAAAAGATTATGATCCTGTTAAAATAGCGAGTATATATAATGATAATAAAGCTACTTGTTTATCAGTTTTAACTGAAGAAGATTTTTTTTTAGGAAACTTGATGCATATTAGTAAGATTAAACAAAAAATTAATTTGCCAGTTCTATGTAAAGACTTTTTTGTAGATAAGTTTCAGATAGCTTTAGCAAAAAGTTATGGAGCTGATGCGATATTAATTATTTTAGCTGGTGTTAATGATAAACTTGCTGATGATTTATATAACGAAGCACTTAAATTAAATATGTCGGTAATTGTTGAGGTTCATACTATTGAAGAAGCAAAGCGTGCATTACGATTTAAAGAAGCCTTAATTGGTATAAATAACAGAAACCTGAAAACCTTAAAAAC
>MDSV01219111.1_pt1 | contig 10385 bp, 8 predicted proteins | sample 810851 | NCBI WGS metagenome assembly MDSV01 (sample SAMN05326640, study PRJNA326480) | marine metagenome | isolation source: seawater | place: Atlantic Ocean: North East | collected 2012
GGAATAAAGGGACCATCTGGATCAGGTAAAAGTACCCTTATTGGTGTTTTATTAGGTTTATTAACTCCTATTAACGGGAAAATAGATTTTAAATTTGAGGATGATTATACCTCAAAAATTATTCCAAAAAATATTTTTGGATATGTGCCTCAAAATATTTTTTTGATGGATGATACTATTAGAAGAAATATTGCTTTAGGAGTAGAGGATGAAAAAATAGATGACAAAAAAATAATTGAGTGTTTGAAGCATGCAAATATATTTGAACAGTTTAATGACAGTAAGTATAAATTAGATACTAATTTAGGTTATAGGGGCTTAAAATTGTCTGGTGGTCAAATTCAAAGAATAGGAATTGCAAGAGCTTTGTACTTTGATCCAAAATTTATTGTTTTAGATGAGTCCACCAGTGCCCTTGATAAAGAAACCGAACAATTAATATTGAAAGAAATTTCTAATCTCAAGAAAATAATGGGCTTTATAGTTATCTCTCATAGGGAAAGTACAATGTCAATTTGTGATAAGGTTTATACAATTGACAAAGGTAAAATTATTTAATGAATTTATTAAAAAAAATTTTAAGTATAAAAAATATTGAATTTTTTCCTCCAAAAAAAAACAAGATTTTATTTATTGGAAGTCACAACGTGGATTTATTTTATAAAAATATTTTAAATGATCAGCATACTATTTGTGATTTTGAAAGTGTAAATTTGTATATTTTACTAGTCTCGCTATTTAATAAAAATTCTAAAAAATTAAGGATTAATTATTACATAAATTTTATTAGATATACAAATCCAGTAATCATACTAACTTTTACTGATAATTATAAAAATTTTTATCTTTTAAAGCAATTTTTTAAAACAAAAATTTTTATTTCAATTCAAAATGGGTGGAGAGGTAAATTATCAGATTTTTTTAGCGAAAAAAATTTGAAAGATTTTAAAGAAGAAAAATTACAATCTGATTATGTTCTGACGTTTAATGATGTAATAGGAGAAAAATTTCAAGAAATTGTTGATTGCAAAATTATAAAAATTGGCTCTTTTAGGAGCAATATATTCAAGATTAAAAAATTTACAAAAAAAAACTCAGTTGCATTTATATCTAGTTATAAAAAAAGAGATGAAGAATATGCTATCAATGAATATAAAATTTTATTTAAAGATTACTACATGCAAGAAAAATTTATTGTAAATTTTTTGTCAAATTATTGTCTAAAAAATTCACTAGAATTTTTTATTATTCCATGTCAATCCAATAATGAGGAATATAATTATTATAAGTCAGATCAATCTAACAAATTCAATATGCTTCCAAAAAAAAATAGATATTGTAGTTATGAATATGTTGATGACTTTCAATATTTAGTTGGGACTGACACAACTTTAAGTTATGAATCCCTTTTCAGAAAAAATAGAATAGCTTTCTTTAATTTAAGAAAAAATTTCTTATCAAAATTTGCTAATGATAATTTTGATGAGTTTAGATTTCTTTGGCCTAGTAAATTTGATAAAGATGGTCCTTTTTGGACACACAAAATTGATCCAAATGAGATGAGTAGAGTCCTGAACTTTGTTACTAAATGCAATGATTCTGAATGGAGAGAAGCTTTAGATAATATAGATAAAAAAAATTATATTTTACATGATGATCAAAATACAATACTTAAGGATTTATTAAATAAACATTTGGAGTTAAATGCTTAATAACAAAACATTATTAATTACCGGAGGAACAGGATCGTTAGGAAATGCACTTATTAAACATATTCTAAAAAGCTATCCAAAAATTAAGAAATTAATCATTTTTAGTAGAGATGAGTTGAAACAGTATGAGATGCAACAGAAATACAATTCAAACAAGTTAAGATTTTTTTTAGGAGATATAAGAGACGCAAATAGACTTTTTAGGGCTCTTAATGGAGTGGATATTGTTATTCATGCAGCAGCATTAAAACAGGTACCAGCATCAGAATATAATCCTACTGAATTTATTGACACTAACATCATAGGTGCAAAAAATTTATTAGAACAAAGTTTTAATAATAACGTTCAAACTATTGTTGCGTTATCGACAGATAAAGCAGCAGCACCAATAAATTTGTATGGAGCTACAAAATTATGTAGTGATAAACTTTTTGTTTCGTCAAATCAATATTACGGAAATAAAATGAAGGCCTCCGTAGTAAGATATGGAAACGTTATGAATTCAAGAGGATCAGTTCTTCCTATTTTTATCTCTTGTGCTAAAAAAAATATACCTTTTCCCATAACAGATAAAAAAATGACAAGATTCAATATTACTATTGAGGATGGAGTTAAAATGATTTTTTTTGCTATTAAAAATGCAAAAGGAGGAGAAATTTTTGTTCCAAAATTGCCATCCTTTAAAATTATAGATTTAGCGAAAGCTGTGAAAGCAAATTGTAAAATAAAAGAAATAGGTATTAGAGCTGGTGAGAAATTACATGAGGATATAATTACTATAAGCGATGGAATAACTACAGTGGATTTAGGTAAATATTATGCAATTTTACCTCCTACAGGAAAAAATAGTATAAAAAACTATAGTTCAAATTTAAAGTTTAAAAAGGTACCAAAAAATTTTTCTTATTTTTCAGGTAAAAATAAATTTCTATCAGTTTCAGAACTTAGAAAAATTATATCTGATTTGACTTAAAAGAATGTCACAACAAATCATTCCATATAATAAACAAAATATTAATAGCTTGGATATTAAAGCTATTAATAAAGTTATAAAAAGTAAATTTTTAACTCAAGGTCCAAAAAATGATATATTTTGTAATGAAATAAAAAAATTTACAAAGTCAAAATATGCAGTGGTTTTGAATTCAGCAACTAGTGCTCTCCATGTTGCATGTTTATCTCTAAATTTAAAAAAAAATGACTATTTATGGACTTCATCTAATACATTTATTTCCTCGGCAACATCAGGAATTCATTGTGGGGCAAAAATTAATTTTGTAGATATTGATTTGGATACAGGAAATTTATCAGTTTTAGATTTAGAAAAAAAATTGATAAATGCCAAAAAAACAAAATCATTACCAAAAATACTAGTTGTTGTTCATTTTGCTGGGATACCATGCGACATGAAAAAAATATGGTACTTATCCAAAAAGTATAATTTTAAGATAGTAGAGGATGCCTCTCATGCTTTAGGAGCAAAATATCATGACTCTAATATTGGAAATTGTAGATTTAGCGATGTATGTATTTTCAGTTTTCATCCCATCAAATCAATAACAACTTTTGAAGGCGGAGCGATTACAACTAACTCAAAGAAAATTTATGAATTGTCCAAACTGATATCTAATCATGGAATAGTTAAAAATTTAAGTCAAAAAAAAAAATGGCTATATGATCAAAAGTTATTAGGTTTTAATTTTAGAATGAGTGATGTTTCTTGTGCTTTAGGCATTTCTCAAATTAAAAGGATAAAAAAATTTATTAAAAAAAGAAACGATATAGCTAAATTTTATGATAAACATCTAAAAGGTTTACCTCTTAAAATACCAAAAATAGGAAAAAATATTTTAAGTTCTTACCATTTATATGTAATTTCTTTAAATGGAAATAAGAGGGATAATTTTTTTAGATTTATGTTAAAAAATAAAATTCACCTTCAGTATCATTATATACCTGTGTATAAACACACTTTCTTTCGAAAAAATTTTAATTTTAAAAAAAGAGATTTTAAAAATATGGAATATTACTATAAGCATTCAATTTCATTACCAATATTTTTTGATTTGAAAAAAAAAGATTTAATTAAAATCGTAAATTTAATAAAGAGATATTTAAAAAGATAGCATATGTTTAGTCTAGAAAAGTTAAAATCTGAAGGTTACTCTAAATTTACTCTTGAGGAATATAATTTGAAGAAAGATTTATTGGATGGAACAATTAAATTATTTAAGTCAGTATCAAACTCAAAAATTAAAAATTTTACACTGAGTGATATGGTGGAAATATATAATAATGACAAAAGTTCTTGGAACAGATTCTATGAAATTTGTAGTAATCAATCTAGTATTTTTAAAATTTTATCATCAGAATCTATAATGAATATTTTAAATAAATGTAATTATAAGCATCCTGGTATACAAAAATCTGCTGTAGGATTACGATTTGATTTCCCAAACACTGAAAAAACTAGGTTCTTACCTCATCAAGATCTTCCCTATAACATGGGAGGTTTTGATAATTTAATTGTATGGTTACCTCTCTTTAGTACTTTTGAAAAAATGGGCTCTTTACGAGTTTACCCCAAAACTCATTTAAAAAGAAAAATTTTTGAATATGAAATTGATGAAATTGGCCATAAGGTTATAAAGAACTTTAGTCAATTTGAAGATTTTGAAGAAATTTTTGTTGAGGAAAATGAAGGAGTTATCTTTAGTACAACTTTAATTCATTCATCTGGAAAAAATGAAAGTGATATTCCTAGAATAACACTATTAGGTAGATACTTTGATTATTATGATCAGTCTTTTATTGAAAGAGATTTTAATCCTACTCCAATGAAATTTTAAAAAATAGTTGTGATAAATTCTAAATATGAGACTGAAACGGCAAAAGTTTATTCAAAAATTTATCATGATAGGTATAAATATCATCGTAACCAAACCGACTATACAAAAAAATTAATTTTAAAAAATTTAAAACAAGCAAAAATTAAAAGAGATGAATTTAAAAATATGAAAGTTATGAATATTGGGACGGGAGTAGAATCGGTAGTATTTAATCATATTGGTGTTAAAAAAGTTTATCATTTTGATCTATCAAGTCGTGCAGTAAATAATTTAAAGAATCTTTCCAAAAAAAGGAAATATAATAACATACACTCAACCAAAAAAAATGTTGTAAGAGAAAAAATTAAAACGTCTGAAAAAATAAATTTTGTTTTTTTACAGGGAGTAATTCACCATTTTAGCAATGTAGAAAATGGACTTAAAAATATTATTAAGAATATAGATGTTAAAGGTAAAATATTTCTAAGGATATATAAATCTGGATCTTTAGGATATTTTTATGTAGATTTTATAAGAAAGTTTTTAGATTCAAATTCAATAAATTTGTTTGATAGAATTTTTAAAAAAAGATTTAAACTAGTGACTAATTCAAGTGGTCAAGTAAGAACAGATTTCATAACTTATTTATATAATCATTGTATAGATAATATTTTTGTTCCATCAGTATTTCTAATAGATAGAAAATCTTTACAAAAATTTTTTAAAATAAATGGTTTTAAAAATATTTATAAAGGTAAGTCAGAAGAATATTTTCACAACGATCTTTATAATAAAAAATTTAGTAGTATCTCTTATATCTTTCAAAAAGAAAAAAATTTTAATTATAAAAAAAATAAAATTAATCATGTAGATCAACTTAATATTAAGTACAAAGAAAAAAATATTAAAGAATTAGTCTCTTTTTTAAAAGATAAATTAAATTTAATTAGAAAATTAAATCCAGAAAGTAAAATCAACTTAGCAATAGACCTTTTTTTTATTGTAGAAGCTTTTAGATATCAAAATTCATTCTTAAAAAAAGATATTAGGATTAAAGGAAAAAAATTAGATTATCCAAAAAATTTAAATGATATATATAAAAAAACTATTTTAATAATAAACAATTATATCAATAATGAACATTAACAGTAAAATAAAATATTTAAAAAAAAATGGCTATATAATATTGGAGAATGTTTTTTCTAATAAATCCTGCGAAAGAATAATTGTTGAATTAGAAAAAATTTTAAAATCTAGAATTAGAAAAAAGAAATATATTGGAAGTAAAAATACAATAGTTTTGTACAATTATTTTATTGAAAATATCTCTTTAACAAAATTAATTTATCATCCTCTTGTGGATCAATTTTTAACAAAATTAATTGATAAAGATTATGTATTAATTAGCACTGCAGCAAGAAATAAAAAAATTTTTAATTTAAAAGATAAAAAATTTAAAGATGCAAAAGCATCAGGAAATAAATGGCATACAGATAACAGATATCTTGCAGGTCAAGCTTTGAAACCATCAATAAATTATTTTGTTATTGTAGCTCTTGATGATTTTACAAAAGATAATGGAGGTACAAAATTTATTCCCAAATCCCATTTAAACTCAAAAAAGATTATAAAAGATTATAAAAATTTTTCGTATTTAAATGCAAAAAAGGGATCAGTAATAATAATGGACTCAAATCTTTTACATTTAGCAGGAGATGCCACACATAAAAGAAGATGGTCAATTTTCAATTTATATAGTCCATGGTTTGTTAAGCCCTATTTTCAATTTACAAAGCTTATAAATAAAAATAAAATATCTAATAAACTTAAAAAAATCTTACATTTTAATAGCATTCCACCCTTAGACTACAATAAAAGGACCTCCACTTTAGTTAAATAATATTAAATTTTTAATTATGATAATCCTAGGAATTAACGATACACACGATGCATCTGCCTGCTTAATTAGAGATGGTAAATTAATATCTGCTGTAGCAGAAGAAAGATGTCAAAGAAAAAAAAATATAGCTGGATTTCCTCATCAAGCTATTAAAGAAGTTTTAAAAGAAGCTAATTTGTCAATTAAAGAGGTTGATATAGCCGCTGTTGCAAACACAAATATCACTCATACTAATTTATGGAGCTTAAACTCAGATTTTAATGTAAGTGATTTTATAAAAATTAATAAAGATTATTTTTATAAATGGTTATTTACAAAAGAAAAACCTAAATTAAGAAATATATTTCCTAATTATAAACCTAAGGGAAAATTTTTTTATCCCTTAAAAAAGATTCCTTTTATAACCAGTTATGAAAGTAATAAATTATTAGATGAGAAACTTAAAAATTTAAGAATTAATTACATATCTAAATTTCTTAAAATTGATAAATCAAAAATATTTTTTTACGACCATCATCATTGTCATGCTATTTATTCTTATTTTTATTGTAAGAAAAGATACTCCAATTGCATTATAGTTACAGCAGATGGTGGTGGTGATGGTAAATATGAGAGCATATCAGTCATTAAAAATGACATTTTCAAAACTATTTCAGAATCTAGAACAAACCTGATAGGAAAATTTTACTCTTCTATAACATTGTTACTTGGAATGAACCCGTCTAGGCATCACTATAAAGTAATGGGTTTAGCGCCATATTGCAAACCATATCATAAAAACAAACCTCTCAAAGTATTTTTAGAATCACTAAAAGTTAAAAATTTAAAATTTGTAAAAAATAAAAATTTAAAAGATTATTATTTTTACTTTAAAGATAAATTAGAAGATTCTAGGTTTGATGGGATTGCAGCAGGACTTCAAGAATTTACTGAAATAAGATTAAAGGAGTGGTTTTATAATATATATAAAAATAATAGAATTAAAAATTTTATATTTAATGGTGGAGTTGCAAACAACGTTAAAGCAAACAAGTTTTTGTCAGAACAAAAATTTGTTAATAGTTTTTTTGTGCCTCCTGGACCTGGTGATGAAAATTTATCGATAGGTGCAGCATTTGCATATATTCATAATAAAATAGGCTTTAAAAAAGCAAAAAAATATATAAAGAGAATCGAATCTGCTTATATTGGCTCAGGAATAACTAAAAAAGATATAAATCTCTTTATCAAAAATAAATTGGTTAAGAAAAATTATATTTCGATTAAAGATCCAAATCAAAAAAATACCGCAAAACTAATTGCATCAGGTGAGATCATTGCTTTTTGCGTTGGAAAAATGGAATTTGGCGCAAGGGCTTTAGGTGCTAGATCGTTTATTTGTGACCCATCAAATTTAACTGCCAAAAAAAAATTAAATGATTTAATTAAAAAAAGAGATTTTTGGATGCCATTTACACCATCAATTTTAAAAGAAAGTTATTCAAAATATATTGTTAATCCTAAAAAAATATCTAGTGATTATATGACAACTGCTTTTGATACAACTCCTCTTGGCAAAAAACATTTAAGAGCAGCAATACATCCAGAGGATTTTTCATCTCGACCTCAAATTGTAGATAAAAAAATAAACCGAAAATATTATAATCTTATAAAAGAATTTAAAAAAATATCAGGAGTTGGAGCAGTTTTAAATACATCATTAAATGTGCATGAGAAACCAATAATTTCAAAACCAATTGATATAATTAATGAATTTTTAATTTTAGGAAAAAATTATTTAAATTATATCTATATTAACGACACCTTGTACTGTTTAAAAAAATCTAGAAGGTAAAATTTGAGTTATAATCTAGTTTTTACGAAACTTGATGATTTGAACAATGATAAGAATTCATTGTTGTTCATTGATTATGATTGTCTAAATAATATTGTTGATAACTATTTTGATCAAAATTTTAAGGTTGCAAAACCATATGGTTATGAAAACAAAGATATGGAAAACAATTTTGATCTAGTAAAAAAATATAGCAATTTACTGCTAGAAGATCTGACTAAAATATTAAATGAATATCATCAAATTAGTTTTTCAAATAAACAATGGCAAATTTTAATATCGTTTTGGACTCATAGAACAATATCTTTATTATTAAATAGATTTAAAAAAATCGAAAAAACATTTGAAGATAATAAAATTTCATCAGTTACCTTATATAAAAGTAATCAGATTGATTTAGTAAATTTAAAAACAATTGATATCTCAAATAATTCGAGAAACCTATATTGGAATAATATTATTTTTGATGAAATTATTAAATTTAAGAATATTGAAGTAAAAAAAAAATATTTAGATAATAAAAAAAAATTTAATCCTGAAAAATACAATAAAATCGATTTTGTAAGCAAATTAAAGATAAAAATTAAAGAACTTCTAAATTTTTTAAATAAGAGAAAAATTAAAGAAGCCAAGACATTAATTCTAGATAGTTGTTTGCCCAAAGTCGAAAATAAAAAATTCCTAAAATTCTATGATCAACCAAATGTATATCTTAAAAATAATTTTAAGATCGATAAAAAACCAAATATGGAACTAAGGCAAGATCTTCAAAAAAAACTTAGATGCTTTGATAATGATGAATTTTATATATTTATTAAAAACGTAATATTTAAATTATTTCCAAGTTGTTATTTAGAAAATTTTCAAAATTTGTTGAAAGAATATAAGGAGTCTATTTTACCAATAAAACCTCAATTTATTTTTTCATCAAACGCTTTTGATACTAATGAGATTTTTAAACTTTATGTATGTAAAAATTTACCCAATACAAAATATTATGCTGGTCAACATGGAGGTGCAACACCAATATATAAATATGGTGTTTTAGATACTTACTTATTTAATCATTTAGATGGTTTCTTTAATTGGGGATGGCAAGATAAAAAAAATAATTTTAAATCATTTTTGTTACCTAAATTGACAAAAGTGGGTAAAATCAAAAAAAATAACAAGATTGCATTTATGTTAAGACCAATGATGCATTCTACCGAAACTTGGGATAAATTTGAAGAGTCTTTATTTTTATTCAAAAAAAATATTGAGTTTATAAATAAATGTAAAAATTTTAGTTTCTACGATAAAATTTTTATTAAGGGGTACCCAAGTGTTAAGTGTAAAATAAATAATTTTGAAAATTGGAAAAAGTACTCATCTGTCAAAAATTTTGATTATTCTCAGTTATCGTTTGATGAATATAAGAATAGTTGTGATTTAAATATATTTACTTATGAGTCCACTGGTTTCTTTCAGTTAATTAATATTAATAGACCAACAATGATTTTGTTTAGTTCATTCAACAGAGATATAAAAGATCAATATAAAAATGATTTTAATATATTGTCAAATGTAGGTGTTATTCATTATGAGCATGACAGTCTGCTTAAACATTTGAACAAGATAGATAACAATATAAACAATTGGTGGTATTCTAATTTAGTTCAAGAAAAAATAAACTCGTTTAAAAAAAAATTTGCTTCTGATGAAAGGAACTTTCAATTTTTAATAGAAAAGATTAAATTATAGATTGCTTAATGTTATCAAAAAAAATTATTCTAGGTGGTGCTCAATTAGGTAATAAATACGGCATATATTCCAGGGGTACAAAAATGAAAAGTTCAAATGAACTAAAAAAAATATTTGAATTTTCAATAAAAAATAATCTAAGATATATTGATACCGCTCATGATTATGGAAATAGTGAAAAAGTAATTGGGCAATTATCAAGTAATAAATTTAAGGTAATCTCAAAACTTAACATAGATACAAAATTATCTGCCAAAAACTTAGAATTGTTTGTTATAAAAAAAATTAATATTTCTTTAACAAAATTAAAAAAAAAAAAGATAGATATTTTATTATTACATAATTTTGATAAATTTTTTAATAATAAA
>MDSV01084898.1_pt1 | contig 10384 bp, 10 predicted proteins | sample 810851 | NCBI WGS metagenome assembly MDSV01 (sample SAMN05326640, study PRJNA326480) | marine metagenome | isolation source: seawater | place: Atlantic Ocean: North East | collected 2012
AATGTTGATTGGATACCAATTAATAAACTAGAAGAATTTGATATGCCCAATGTTATTATTTCAATGTCAGATATGAATTTATTCCCTAATTATAAATGCAAGAAATATTTGTGGTCTCATAGTGTTCAAACATTTGAAAAATTTATAAGGAAAAATCAAATAGTTCCATTTTTAAAACACTCACCCAAAATTATTTTAGAAGGAGATTATCATTATAAAAAAAGAGGATGGTTAACATCATTGTTTGGGAAAAGCATTGTTAAGATATGCCCTGATTATGACTTTATAGATCAAAAAATCGATAAAACATTTGTTCCTAAGAAGAATGTTATTTTTAATACAAGACCAGATAGAAATATTAGTATTGTAATTAATGCTTGGAAAAATATCAAAAAAAAAGTTCCAGATGCTAATCTTTACATAAATCCACCATACAATTTGACTGACGAAGAAAAAAATTTAGACATTAAATTAAGAGAAAAGGGGGAAAAACATAAGTTAATAGATCAATTAGTAAATAGTAAATTGATGATAAATCCTGGACACAAAGGAGAAGTTTTTTGTTTAGTTGCTGATGAGGCTAGAGAACTATGCGTTCCAATTGTTACCTATGGTTATGGGGCTTTATATGAACGTGTTACAAATAACAATACTGGTTACATATGTAAAGATTTTGAAGATCTGATCAATAAATCAATCCTTATATTAAATGATGATAATCATTATCTTTCATTAAAATCAAACCTTTTTAAATTAAAAGGTCATAGGACCTACAAAGATGTTGCTAATGATTTGTTAAAGACAATTAATATTTAATATTTTTATATGTTAAAACAAAAGAGAACAATTTTACAAAGTTTAATAAAAGATCTTATTAAAGGATTTAACCGAATATACTGGTTTTTTTTTACATTTTTAAAGTACTATTATAATACAGTTTTATTTAACATTTTAAAAAAAAAAAAATTCTAATTATTCTATTTCTTTACTGTTACCGACCAAATTAAGATCTAAGAAATTTACTAATATGGTTAAATCACTTTTTGATAATACTAATAATATTAGAAATATCGAATTACTAATTTTGTTCGACGAGTCAGAAGAGCAATTCAATCAGTATAAGGAAACTATAGAACAATACAATAAAGTTTCTAATATAAATTGTTATAAAAAAAATTTTAATACTAATCTACAAAGAATAAATTTTTTAGCTTCGAAGTGCAAAAATGATTTAATTCTAGCAATTAATGATGATATAGAATTTGTTTTAAAAGACTGGGATAAAATACTGTCACAAGAGTTTTCAAAAATTAATAATTTGAAACCTTTCTCAGTTTGGATAAGATCGGATGATGTAAAATATAAATATCTTCACTCAAATTTTCCTGTTATCAATAGAGCTTGGTATAATAAACTCTTATATCACAGTCCATCTAAATACTTCTCACAATGGTGGGCTGATAATTGGATATGTGATTTAGGTAAAAAAACTGGATGTTTTTTAATTACCCATCATATCTTTATAAAACATTTCAATCAATTTCATCTTGATGATCAAAAAGATCAAACCTATCTGGATAGTGAAAAAAAAAGAAATGGTGATAAAGATTTATTAAATTGGAAAAAATATAACTATATTCGTATAAAAGATGCTAAAAAACTTTTAAATTAAATTTTAATTTTATTTAATGCATTATTTTTAAATAAATTAGCTTCTTGTATATATCTTCGTACCATTTGTGTTGTTTTATGACCTGTCATAGCCATAATGTTTCTTTCTTCTGCGCCAAATTCAGCTGCTGTCGTAGCAAATCCAGATCTTAAACTATGCCCTGCGTACCATTTTGGATCTAATCCGGCTCTTTCTGCATACTTTTTAATTATTAATGCAACAGATTTGTCTGAAATTTTAAAAATTCTTCCTTCATTACTATTTGAAAAGTTATGTTTAATGTAATTTTTTAGTGCAATTACTGGGCAAAATTCTTTATTATCAAAGTAGGGGATGGCCTTAATAATTCCTTCTCCAGATTGGTCAGTTTTAGATCTTTTAATTAATATTTTCATGCCCTCTGGCACGAACTCAACATCTTCTTTATAAATATTGACTAGTTCAGATCTCCTAAAACCACCTGCAAATCCTATTAGTATTATAGCTTTGTCTCTAATATTTTTTTTTTCTTCATTAATTACTTTAATTATTAATTTTAAATCACTGATTAATATAGGTTTTTTTGCTTTTTGTCTTGATCCTAAAGTCCTCTTAATCCCATGTAAATTCTCCATTATTATGGGATGTTTAGTGTCAAGATAATGACCTTTTATTTTATGAATAACACTAATTGATGCTATTCTACGTTTTAGTGTGCTAAATTTTGATATTTTTGATAGATGAGTTAAATAAAGTGCAATAATTTTAGGCTGTGTGGGCATAGATGTAAAACTGTTTTTAAGGCAAAACGATGTAAAATCCTTAAAGTCTGATTGATAAGCTCTCAAAGTATTTTGAGACTTAGAATTTTTTAAGTTTTTTAATGTTTCAATTTCTAAGCTTTTTAAATCAGTTATTAAATTATTCATAAATATTTCCGATAACCATTAATTATCGGAAATATAATATATCACATTTTTAAAGTCAAGAAAATAAGTTAAATTACATTATGCCAAAATATATTTTATTAGGATTGGGAGTTCCTGTACTAATATTTATATTTATGTTTTTATGGTCCAAAATATCAGAAATTACAAAAAACCGAATTCTTATGATTATATTCGGTTTGTTCTTAATTAGCATTTTTGTACTTTTGTATCTTCTAATGAATTAAAAGTTATCCCCGTAGTTAACCCCTGTTAAAAAATCACGAAATTCAACAATAAAGTGATACGATTAATATATTTAATTTGATATAAAAATATTAATTAAGGGGCAACCCTTAACTGGCCGATTAGGGAAAAACCGAGAGGTTCAAGCCTAGGGGGCAGAAAGTTCCGCGGAGTAGCGCTAAAATCGCGGAGCGGAGGGCATGGCGGTAGCGCATACAACGACGTGCCAAAACTACTGTTCTTTGCACCGTAAAAAGTGCAAGGAAACAGGGGTTTTTTAATGAATGGAACAAAATTTCAACTTAAAGTCTGGGAATATTTAAAAAAAATACCTAAAGGCGAAGTAAAATCTTATAAAGAAGTAGCAATAGCAATAAAAAGCCCAAAATCAGCTAGAGCTGTGGCAAATGCTTGCGCTAAAAACCCGTTTGCTCCAAAAATTCCTTGTCATAGAGTTATTAGATCTGATGGAGGTCTTGGAGGATACTCTGGGAAAGGTGGAATTAAACAAAAGCTCAAATTGCTTAGGTCTGAAAAGGTAGAGATTTAAACATAGTTTTAGGCTTTTTTACTTAAAAAAAACTAATAAATTCAACGTTTTTTAGCATATCTATCCGTTTTCTTAATAAATATTATATTTCACCCTTTAGTTGTAGCATATATCTCAGTTTGATTAAAATAGACCCCTCTATGGCCCTTTAAATGGTATATTCAATTAATGCATCACTCTACTATTTAACAATATCAACACTTCTAGATCACCTTATTCTTTGAAGATTAATATAAAAATTTTTTTAAAAATACCCTTATTTTAAAGGATTATTTGATGTTTTTAATTATTATGAATAAATTTAACTTTTTTATAGGAATTTAAATTTATTTTTTTTTAAATTGTCATAATTTTATATTATTTTAATTTAATAGAATATTAAAAAAAAGTAATAATTACAGTTATTTAAACAATTATATTAAAGTAATACATTATATATTAGTAAACAAATAATTACTTAATATTGTAGTTTGTAGACAAGTTCTCTCTACGATAAATATATATACCACTGAAAACTATAATTAATAGACCTAAGATCGTCCAACTGTCAGGGAAATCACTGAAAAAATAATAACCTATTATAACATTTGTTATGATCTCAAAGTAACTGAAGGGAGCTAATTTAGAAGCATCAGCAAATTTAAGGGATAATATCAAAAATAAATGACCTATAGAAGCAAATACACCGATGGCAGCCATCATTGACCACTGACTCAGTGTGGGTTTAACCCAAACAAAAGGCATTACACATGAAATGATAACGGCCCCTACTACACCAGTTAATAATAAAGTTAATAAAGGATTGTCTGTAGTGCTCAATTTACGAGTAATAATCAAATAAAATCCATACATTATACCTGTTCCAAGTGCAGCTATACTTGCTAAATTTATTTCTACAAAACCAGGTCTTATAACTACTAAAGAGCCTATAAACCCTATTATTACAGCCAACCATCTTTTATAACCAACCTTCTCATTTAAAAAAATTGGAGAAAATGCAGTAACAATTAAAGGAGCAATAAATGCTAGAGTTAATGCTTTTGCCATTGAAATGACTGATATCGAATAAAAAAAACAAATATTTGCAGTAAGTAATATTAAACCTCTAATTAATTGTAACTTAGGTTTATCTGTCCAAACAAGATTTTTTTTAAAAAACAAAACCATAATTGGCAAAGTAAAAGCTACAGTGAAAAAATATCTAGCCCAGGTTATTTGTAAAACTGGCAAATCTGAACTTAAATATTTTGCAAATCCATCCATGATAGGCAGCATTACCCATGCTGATAGATTGAAAATAATAGCTTTCATCTATGGAAAAAAACTTAAAGATATAAAAACAATGATTGGTATTGTAACAAAGGAAATAACTGTAGAGACAAAGATCATACTTGCAACGTTATCGACATTTTCCTTAGGTGAATACATTGATCCAACGAGGAAATTTAAAATTGCGCTAGGCATTGAGCATTGAATAAGCAAAACTCCAGCGGCAAATCCACTTAGATCAAAATAATAAATTATGACGATTCCTATAACTGGTCCAATAATTACTCTTCCTATTGAGGAAATAATTGATCTTTTTAATGAAAAAACTTTTAATCTTGTTAATGCTATTCCTAAAGAGATTAAAATTAAAAATATAGTAGCATACATAAGTAGAAAAGTTGTATTTTCAATAAAAATTGGCAATTCTAAATCAAAATAAAGTAAAATGACTGAAAATAAAATAGTATAAAATGGTGGACTCTTTAATATTACATTAAGACTGAACTTTCTATCTGCTAAGAAAACACCTACAGTAAAATGAAAAAGAATTATTAAAGATGTAATTGCTGCTGCAACACCTAGTCCCTCGGATCCATATGCAAATAAGCATATAGGATAACCCATATTCCCTGTGTTAGGCATCATGAATGGAGGCAGTTCTCTAATTATGTCTTTAGATTTTAAAAAGAAAAGGAAAATTATTCCAATTATTGAAAATCCAAATATTGCAATTAAATAATAAACAAAATAATCGACGAATACATTAAATGAAATATTTTTTACATTTAGTGCGTAAATTATCATTGCTGGTGATCCTATGTTTGCAGCAAAGCTAGTTATCAAATTAGTATTGATTTCTTTATCTTTTTTACCTAAATAATAACCAATACCAATTACCAAAAAAACTGGAAATATAACCTCAATTAGTTTGTAATATATTTCCATATTACATCAATCTAATCAGTACAGGATGTTTGTGTATATTTTTATTTTTTTTGAATAATTTTAAGCTATTTACGGCATCAATTTCTCTTGATTTATGAGTAATAATTACAATTGAGGCTGTTTTTTTTTTATTATTTGGAATTTGGATTAATCTTTGTATTGATATTCTTTTTTTAGCCAAGCTTTTTGTGATATTTGATAAAACACCGGGTTTATCTTTAACTTCAAATCTCAAATAAAGTGAATTCATGTAGTTATCAGAATTAAAACTATTTGGAATTTTTCTTTTACTATTTGGTATTCCAAAAGGATACTTAATATTACCTCTTAAAATTGATAATAAGTCTGACATTAATGCGGAGGATGTAGGACCGGGGCCCGCTCCTTCACCTTGTAGAATGCTTTCTCCAACTGGATATCCTTCTGTTATAACAGCATTCATAACACCGTTTACATTCCCTATATATGTGTCTTTTTTGACTAAACATGGGTGAACCCTTTCAAAGAGTCTGTTATTGATAATTTCAGTTATTCCTAGAAGTTTAATTCTAAAGTTCATTTGACCGGCAACATTAATGTCGTTGTAATCTATATTTTCTATACCTTCCATCAAACATTTTGATTTAGAAATTTTATAATTAAAAGCTAAAGATGACAAAATTCTAATTTTCGCGAAAGCGTCAGCACCATTTAAGTCAAGTTTAGGATTGCCTGGCTCTGCGTATCCCAAATTTTGGGCTTTTTTAAGAACATTTTTAAATGTATCTTTTGTTTTTTCCATTTCAGACAGAATGTAATTAGAGGTTCCATTTAAAATACCATAAACTTTATTAATTTTGTTAGTAGCAAGACCTTCTTTAATTGTTCTTAATATAGGGATGCCTCCAGCTACAGATGCTTCAAATTCTAAATTTACATTATTTTTTTCTGCCAATTTAGATAGATAATCACCATGCTTAGCTATAAGCGCTTTATTAGGTGTTATTACATTTATTTTATTCTTTAAAGCTTTTTCTACAACTTTTTTTGAAATTCCATCAGATAGTCCTATTACTTCAAACAGGATATCTATTTTCTCTTTTTCGATAATTTCTAACGGATTAGTATAAAATATTTTCTTATTAATTTTAAATTTTCTCTTTTTATTTTTGTTTTTTGCTGAAATAGCAACAATATTTAAAATTTTTCCAGTTTTAAGTTTAATTTCATTCTTTTTTTTACTTAATTCATTTAATAAATATGATCCTATTTGACCTAAACCAATAACAGCAATATTAACTTTTTTGTTCATTTAATCATTTATATCTGGATATTTAGATCGGTCCAAATATACTTTCATTTTTTTTTTAAATTCATCAAATTCAAGATTTTCATTAACTACTATTTTTATATCTTTATTAAGGTTTTTTTCATCCCAAAAATTACCCACATTGTTAGTAGAACATGATATGACAAAGATAAACCATATTATATTGAAATATTTCATATTAAAGCGTGATTCTTTGGGAAATTAAATTTAAGATTTAAGTTTTGAACTGCTTGCCCTGCCCCACCCTTAATTAGATTATCTATAGCTGATAAGATAATAATTTTATTTTTATATACACCTTTGTTTATTGAAATTTTGCAAAAGTTAGTATTGATGACATCGTTAGTACTGATTGGTGTATTTGGTTTAGCAAATTTTATGAAATGTTCCTTCTCGTAATATTTTTTTAGATATTTTGTAACTTGACTAGCATTTATATTTTTATTTAAATCAATATAAATTGTACTCAGTATACCTCTGAACATTGGAGATAAATGCGGTGTAAAAACAAAATTTACTTTTTTATTTGAAATTGAATCAATTTCTTGTTGAATTTCAGCGCTGTGTCGATGGTTAAAAACTCCATATGCGCTTAAAGACTCATAGAGATTATTTTTCTTATGTTTTATATGTACACCTCTACCAGCACCTGAATAACCAGATTTTGAGTCAATTATGATATTTGTAGACTTGACAATTTTATTTTGAATTAATGGTATAAGTGGAATTAATACAGAGGTTGGATAACAACCTGGACAAGCTAATATTTGGTAATTTTTAATTTTTTCACGATATATTTCTGGTAATGAATAAATACTTTTATTTATATTTTTTTTTGATTTATGTGAAATTTTGTACCATTTTCTATATGTATGTATATTTTTAATTCTAAAATCTGCAGCTAAGTCAATTAAAGTTATATTTTTATTTAAAAATTTTGATATTTTTTGTGCTTCACCATTAGGGAGTGCTGTAAAAATAACATCAATATCTTTAAGTAATTTATTATTATATTTTATAATCTTAGGAAGATTAAAATTTTTTAACTCAGTATCGTAATATGAAACTTTTTTACCTACGGATGTATTTCCACACAAATATTTAATTTTAACATATTTATGTTTTACAAGGATTTTTATCAATTGAATACCTATGTAACCAGTTGATCCAGCAATTAATACATTTATCTTGGGCATAATAATTTAAAAGGTTTATCTTATCTTTTAGAAAATTGAAAACTTCTTCTAGCTTTTCTATGACCATATTTTTTTCTTTCAACAGATCTAGAATCTCTAGTAGTGAGCTTCTCTTTTTTTAAAACAGGCTTTAAATTCAGATCAAACAGCAATAAAGCTTTAGAAATTCCATGTACCAGTGCACCAACTTGTCCAGTTAGTCCACCACCTGTTACGTTACATTTAACATCATAATCTGATGACTGATTTATAATTTCAAAAGGTCTAAGTAATTGCATTACATGATTAGCTCTTGAAAAATATTTTTTATAATCTTTTCCATTTATTAAAATTTTACCTGATCCTTTAGCAAGCCAAACTTTAGCAATTGAAGTTTTTCTTCTACCAGTCGCATACTTGGCTTCTTTAAAATTGAAATTTGAATTTTTTTCAACAGATTGATTTGTATTTTCCATTTTATTTTCTTATTAGGTTTTTTGAGTTCATTTTTTGAATATCTAAAGATATTGGATTTTGAGCTGCGTGTGGATGATCAGAACCTTTGTAAATTTTCAGTTTGCTTAACTGTTTTTTTGCCAAAACACCGCCAGGCAACATTCTTTTAACAGCTAGCTTCAAAGATTCTTCAGGTTTTTTATCGCTTAGTTTTTCGGGTGTAGTTTCTTTTATACCGCCTGGATAACCAGTATGTCTATAATATTTTTTATTATAAAATTTATTTCCTGTAAACTTAATTTGTTCAATATTTTTAACAATTACAAAATCTCCATTATCTATATGGGGTGTATATGTTGTTTTGTTTTTTCCTCTTAAGATTTTCGAGATTATTGAAGCCAATCTTCCAACTACAGCATTTTTTGCATCAATTTCATACCAATGATTTTCAATTTCACTTTTTTTAACAAATTTTGTCATGAATGCCGGATTAATACTTATAAAAATATACAATGTCAAATGATAGGTCGGCGAAAAATGATTAAAAAAGACCCATAATATGTTGTTTTTAAAGCACTTGATCTTAAACACCAAATTATAATACAATTTGATATGACAAATTAAGAATTGTCTAATTTTTGTGATTAAGTTTAATGCATAAAGCATTGTCAAAAAAATGGAGGGAAAATGACTAAATCAAAAAATCCAGAAACTATAGCATTGCATGGTGGAGACTACAGAAGCGATCCATCAACTACTGCTGTTGCTGTTCCAATTTATAGAACAACATCTTATCAATTTAACAACACCGAGCACGCTGCAAACTTATTCGGTTTAAAGGAGTTTGGTAATATTTATACAAGAATTATGAATCCTACTAATGATGTTCTTGAAAAAAGAGTTGCCGCATTAGAAAATGGGTTAGCTTGTGTAACTGTTGGCTCGGGTCAAGCAGCGTCGACTTTTGCAATAATGAATTGTTGTCAGTCGGGTGATAATTTCATTAGTTCTACTGATTTATATGGTGGAACAGTAAATTTATTTACACATACATTAAAAAAATTAGGTATTGAAGTAAGATATGCAGATCCAAGTGATCCAAAGAACTTTGAAAAACTTGTTGATGAAAAAACGAGATGTTTTTATGCCGAAACATTACCGAATCCTTATTTAAGAGTTTTTCCTATTAAGGAAGTATCAGATATAGGAAGAAAGCATAATATACCATTAATTATGGATAACACTGCCTCTCCTGTAATTTGTAAGCCTTTAGACCATGGTGCTGCTGTTGTTGTTCATTCTCTCACTAAATTTATCGGTGGTCACGGAACAGTAATTGGAGGATGTTTAGTTGATGGAGGTAATTTTGACTGGACTACTGATCCTAAAAGACATCCTAATTTTAATGAACCAGATGCTAGTTATGGAGGTGCTAAATGGGGTGAAGTAGTACCACAGTTAACTGGAGCAAATGTATCATTTGCTGTTAGAGCTAGAGTTTGTTTATTAAGAGACTTGGGTGCTCCATTAGCTCCTGATAATGCGTGGGGAATAATCCAAGGTTTAGAAACAGCTCCACTAAGAATGAAACAACATTGTTCAAATGCAGAAAAAGTTGTTAACTTTTTACAAAAACATAAAAATATTGACAGAGTTATTTATCCAACTTTGCACAAAGGTGCAGTTGGGGATAGAGCTAAAAAATATTTTAGTGGTGGAAACGGTGCATTAGTAGGTATAGAGGTTAAAGGAGGAGTTGAAGCAGGTAAAAAATTTATTGAAGCATTAAAAATGTTTTACCATGTTGCTAATATTGGTGATGCTAGAAGTCTAGCAATTCATCCAGCGACAACTACT
>MDSV01207769.1_pt1 | contig 10384 bp, 13 predicted proteins | sample 810851 | NCBI WGS metagenome assembly MDSV01 (sample SAMN05326640, study PRJNA326480) | marine metagenome | isolation source: seawater | place: Atlantic Ocean: North East | collected 2012
CATCCAAATAGAATATCTCTTCTCGACCAACTTAGCGAACCTAGATTGCTTAATCAACCAACATCTGTGGCAAATAACTCTCGGTTCAACCACCATCTCGTACTTATCTACCTCATCAACATCTTCCCAGCCTTTGGAAGCATGTGAATCAGAGGTGCCGACAATTACCTCTTCAGTGTATATTTCATACTCTGCTGGCTCTAAAACATGGCTCCTAGTCTTACAGCCGCAATCAACGCAGCGGCTGTAGGGGGTGTTGACATCATCACGAGTTACGGTTCGCATAAAACCCAACACTTTCCTCGCATCTATAACCTTCATCCTTCGGTAGAGTCAAATAGCCAAGTATAGTGCAATAGACATGGCAGGCCGTTCTAATCCGACCCAAACACTCCCATCAGTCAATGTTCGCGAAATGGGCGGGCAACCAAAAATGGTATCAGGGGTAAGAGTCGAAGCACAGGAAGTTGCCATGCTAGTATCCGATGCAGGCAGAGCATCATTTCCAGTAGGAGACTTCAAGACTTTCGCAATTACAACCACTGCCACTTCACTAGACCAACTCTATACTGATAAAAACGACCCTCTTCTTAGAAGAGGAATCCAACTCTTTGCTCCCGCAAGCAACTCGGCTGATGTCGTAATCGGTGGCTCAAGTGTTTCAGCAAGCGCAACCGTTGCTAATATCAACGGACTGCCGCTCCCACCCGGTTCAAGCATCTTCCTCGAAGTTACAAGATTATCAGAAATCTATGTAGATACTACCAGTTCAACGCAATACTTGCACTGGATTGGATACTGAGGTGATTAAATGGGTAACATGACCGTCCCCCGAGCCGATGTTGATGGCGTCATCACAATTAAAGAAGTGACCACACCAACTGCAAAGGCCGATAGTGGGCAGGTCTATACGAAAAACACCAACGACCTATTCTTTCAAGACGGAGCCGGGACAGAGCAAGTGGTCTTGAAAGGAGGAACTCACACCATTTATGTTCCTGCAGCCGCTATGTACCCTAACACAACTAATGGCTGCGCTGCTCTTGCTCAAGTAGAACTTTCTAATGGGCCAGAAATAAAAGTCCTCGACTTCGACGCTTCTTCGGACGAGTTCGCTCAATTCACAGTAGCGTTCCCCAAATCATGGGACGAAGGAACAGTGACTTTCCAAGCATTCTTCACGGTCACCGGAACAAACACAGGAACCGTAAAGTGGACACTAGCAGGAAGAAGTTTCGCAGATAATGCTGCACTTAACACGGCATTTGGAACAGCAGTGGGTCCGAGTGCCAAAGCACACAGTGGAACATCTAACGACATCGACGTAACCGCTACAAGTGGCGCAGTGACTATCGCTGGAGCAGCCGCAGACACCCTCACTTTCTTTGAAGTTAGCCGAGATGTATCTGCCGATAACCAAAGCGCAGATGCAAGACTACTTGGAATTAAAATCTATTACACCGTTGACTCGGGCAACGATGCTTGAGGTGATTAAGTGCCGCCGGGTTTTGGTTATACAGTTCTTGGCTTCGGGTCTCATCCCTCAAGGGGAACTCCGGCGCTTTCGCTTTCTCTAAACACGACATCAGTCACTATCAACGTCGACATTGGTTCGCTAAATCCCGAAGCAGCCCACACTGTAGACACTAATGCTGGACAAGCAGATTCAACAGCAACTGCGAGTGGCGGAGATGGGTCATACACATTTGCTTGGACTATCACTGAAACAGAAGACGCTAACGTAGGTGCTGCGGCTTGCGCAGTTTTAGCAACTGGAACCCAAAACGCGGCACAATACGATACTGCAACATTCAGAGTAACTCAGCCAGCGCTTATTTCAGGCGGTGCACCAGTAGAGCCTCCACCACAGTTCGTGCGAGCGATTTATCGACTAAGATGCACCGTGACCGACGGCAACAGTGACACGGCCACGGCTGACTTCACAGTAACTGTGGCAGGCGCATGATGAACTCTTAAGTATGGGCTGAAAGGCTTAGAGAGCATGGAAGAGGTAGAGCCAGCCCCAGAAACCAAGAGCACAAGTCTAAATGTAGAACTGGATGAACCAGAGATGCAAGAGGAAATTAGTCTAACATTAACTAGAGCCCAATTGACCATCATCAATGAGTTTCTCAAAGAACACATTCAACCGAAAGGATACGATATGATTTCGTTTGCTTACGATTTGTTTAAGCGTTTACACGAGGCACTCGAAAAACCCGAAGAAGGTGCATTCTGATGTCCGAACAAGTCAACAACTCTAAGAGTCAAACTGGCGCCAGTGCCAGAGAAGTGTGTATCCACATCGCAAGAGAACTATCTACTCTAGTAAAGCATACATTAGGACCTAATGGCCTAGATAATATGTTAGTAGATACAGCAGGAGACTCAGTTATCACTAACGACGGTGCTACAATCATTAAGCAGTCAGCCATTGACCACGCAGTTGCTAAGGTTATCATGCAGGTCGCTAAAACCCAAGAAGAACAGTGCTACGACGGAACCACTTCCTCCCTTGTTCTCACAGGAGAGATGATGGAACTCGCAGCGGGACTACTCAAGAACAAAGTCCACCCAACCAAGATTGCTCTAGGTTTCCAAATTGCAGCACTCAAAGCCGAGGAGTTCCTCCTTGACATGGGAGCAGAAGCAGACGAAGAAATGCTCAACCTTGTTGCGCAGACTGCCATGACAGGTAAGTCAGCAGAAGCAGACAAAGAGCACTTAGCAGAAATCTGCGTCGAGGTAGCAATGGCTGCTCCGATTGAAGACATTAACATCGTCCAACGACCTAACGGAAAAGTGCAGGAGTCTACTGCTATCGCAGGACTGTTGATTGACGGAGAGAAACTCGACCATGTTATGCCCGATGCGGTAGAGAACCCGAAGATTGGTTTGATTGCAGCAGACATCGACATTCCAGACTACGCGCAACAACTTAATGTTCAATTGAATGACAACTCTGGCGTAAAGGAGTTTATTGACTCACGAAATGCACAACTCGTTGAAATTGGTGAGCGACTCAAAGAAACCGGAATGAATGTTCTCTTCTGTTCAAGAGAACTTCACCCAGCCATCATCGAGCACCTAGCATCAAACAACATCTACGCAGTTAGAAGAGTTCGACGCAGCGACATGGAAGCATTAGCCAATGCCACCGAAGCGAGAATCGTAATGAACATCGACACCTTCTCGCCTAAAGACTTAGGAACCTCAGCACTGTTAGAAGAAGTAAACATCGGTGAACGACCAATGATTAAAATCACAGGCACACCAAACAAGTCCACGGTTTCAGTTCTCGTTAGAGCACCAACACACCATGTGGTTGAAGAAATCAAGCGAGCATTCGACGACGCCATCGGCGTTGTTTCTATTGCTCACGAAGACCAAAGTGTGGTCCCGGGAGGAGGAGCGCCATACATGCAACTCTCTACTAAACTGAAGGAATACGCAGCAACTGTCGGAGGCCGTGAACAAATGGCAGTTGAAGCATTTGCTAACTCACTAGAAGTAATCCCTAAGACTCTCGCAGCAAACTCTGGACTAGACCCAATCGATGCAATGATTGCTCTTCGCAAAGCCCACTCAGCAGAAGACGGCTGGCAGTATGGAGTGAATGTCAACGACGGGTCCGCATCCAACATGCTAGAACAAAAAGTCGTTGAACCAAAGAGAGTGGTTGCCCAAGCAATCAGAAGCGCAGCAGATATTTCAGCCCAGTTGATTAGAATCGAACTAATCACTACAGCCAAAGCACTATCGGAGATTGGTGACGATGACTTCAAGTTCTGATTTACAAGACGCTATACGCGCCCTGCTTAAGTGCGACCTTCCCTTTGTGTTGATGGTTGAGCGAGAAGTAGGCAAACTATCGTACTACAGCAATAATAAAGGAGATGAACTATTCATCGTTAACCAAGAGGAGAACTAAATATGCCAATAGCACCACCAAATAGCCCACTTTTAGACTTGATGTACAACAACGGCCAAGTCATAGGAGATACAGTATCAAAAGCCGACATGATGGATATCCAAAGAGAACAGGAAGCCAGACTTCTTGGAACTTTCTTTATCCAAGCCATCTTCTTGTCGTTAGCCATCATGCTTTACGCTACATGGGATTGGAGTCAATTCGGTAAACCATGGGAAGCAGCATTGTTCTACGGACTACTTTCGTTCTCTCTACAAGCGGCTTTGTACTTCAGTTACCGAACTATGTTCGAGGACTCAACTAACTACCGCAAGGAACTCAAGCGAATGAAGAACAAGCAGAAGCGCTCGATGGCGCAGATGAGTTTCGAAATGCGGAAACTGCAAACAGAGGGACTTCTACAGAACCAAATGGCTCAATATAAGGCTCAGATGGCTATGGCGGAGGCAGACGGTGTAATAACCCCTGCAGAGCAGACCATCCTAAACCAACAACAGCGCCAAATGCAACAAACTGCGCAAGCAGGAGGTCTGCAAAATATGGATATTGAAGAACTCGCTAGGCAACTAGGAATAGACCGGTTTAGACTCGGGCCAATCCCTATCGGACCAAAGTTAACGATTGCTCAGCAACCAACTAGAAGTGTAAATATGCACCCACTAGAGCCATTAGACCAATCAAACAAACTAGACCTTAACCCATCTAACGAAACTAGCGCAGAAGCAAAGGCACAGAAAGCACTACAGTGAGAGCAGAGGAAAAAGTATGCCGACTAATTCGACTATAATTAGTTCACTACTTTGCCCGAAGTGCGAAACACCGGTGGCAACTTTTTACATCCCTTGCCCGTCGTGCGGTTACTATGAGAGCACACCACCTTGAGGGGATAACATGGGAGTAATTTTCAAAGACCTAGGCGATGACCAGCAGGAAGCCATGATGCAAACGACTTACGTCGGAATGACTTGGCAGATGCGATACATGCGTATTCGCTACATCTTTTGGGGAGGAGTAGCAACAATCACCGGAATGACGGCCACAGCCCTAACAGACTATGCTATAGTTAAGTGGACCGACTTCTCAGGAATCATAGGTTGGTTACTTCAATGAGTGGAGAAATAGTACTAGGCCACGCGTTGTGGCAAGTGATGTTCCACGGCTCCACATTCGTACCGGTGCAAGTCGGGGTTTATGGCGCATCTGAAACAGGTAAGACTACTCTTGATATGCAATTAACCACTAAGGGAGAGATAAGACCCCTAGGAGACAAAGACCGAACCCACCACAATAAGAACTGGCTAGGTCGAGAAAAAATGCCAGAAGCCACTCGAAAACGAGTGAAAAGCGACGGCATGACATCACGAACCGTAGTTTCACGAGATGTAGGAGGCCACGCCGAATACCATAGTATGTGGTTAAGAGATATGATAGAGCGAAAGGTGAAAACCGTAGTGGTTGTAATAGACCACAGACACCTCAAGGATAGCAGAAACACCGACAATCAAGTAGCACTAGGTTACTTGGTAGAAGCACTCTCAAATAAGACGGTCCCAAAGGGATTATCCCTTAGGGCTAGACTAAGAGCAAAGAAGTATACTCCTACTAGGATTATACTAGTAGCAAATAAAGCAGACCAGTGGATGGAAGACGAAGACTTCTTCATGTGGGAGCGCGGTTTAATCGCCAGACACTCTATTTTCGATGTTTTTCGGAACACTTTATACCAATTACAAGGTATGCAGATACCAGTGCACATGGATGCGGCTAGCGCAAGATACGGCTGGAACGTCGAAGGGGCGATGCTCAAGGGGATGAAGATATGACTAAGAAGAAATCAAAGAGAAGCCCGCGCTTCAGCGTAAGCGCACTACATGTAGGAGACCAGTTAGAGTCAATCGTTCAAGGACGATTCTGGGCTCAAGCCCATGTACCAGATTCAATGTATGCAACGAAGTTTGGTTACGATGGTTCCGACTGGGGGCCTTTAGGCAAAGGAACCAAAGGAATGCCGAAGGAATACACATTATTCTGGTCTCCTAAGACACTTAAGTCAGCAATGGAGTTAATGCGACTCGGACACAAGGCTAAACTCAATATGGACTTAACAGTAACACACTATGATAGAAAGGGGTATTTGTAATGACGAATGACTACCAACAAGAGCGACTCGCTCAAATGATGGCTCAAATGCCACAACACAAGGGAGCAGACTATGACGCAGTGGTGGCCACGGTTGACTTTACTGTCTCGGACCATCCTAACCCAAAGAAGGCTCGCAGAAAGAACATCAAAATGGCAATCAAAGCCCTGAAGCCCATGAAAAGACCGTTCTGGGTCTTTGGGTACAGGAGAAGTAAAGGCCACCAATGCGTGGTAGATGGAACAGACTGCACAGGAGCGGACTACGGAGACTTATTCGACCAATACCACCGAGACCCGTATACTATGCAGGTTAAGCCCTTTCAACCATGGACAGGAGTTCTACCCGGGAAGGGTAAGCAACTAGCGGGAACATACTGCCCTCAGCACCTTATGTTGTACCACAACCTGATGGAATGGCTAGAACAAGAAGAAGCAGAAGCAGACCCGGGATTCTTTAGTAGAATGGCAAAGAGAGGTATTGCATTCGTGCCAGTAAAGAAGGCAGAAAAGAAGCCAGAACACCCACTTATTGTTAAGTGGACTCCAGTGTTCATAGAGGCACAACGAGATGGAATACAAATACTGCACTACAAGAATCCTCTGACCGGAGAAAACGACATCACCACTCTAGTCTTTGATAACAGAGTACTACAGGCAACTGCTCCGACAGGTAACAAACTTTCAACGATGGATATGGCAGCATATCACGAAGTCATCGAGCAGATGAGCAAGCAATAGGCATAAAACATAGAACACAGTGGGATTAACATGGCATGGGGATTTAGCGGCAACGGAAATCAAGCAGCGCTCACACCACCGGGTGTCGGCGGAATAAACAAAGACCAAATGAATATGTTTGCTAATGCAGCAAATCAATCTGGTCTGACGGATATGGCTATTGGCCAAGTTAATGAACTAACTGGCGGAATGAAGAACGAAGACCAAGTGCAGATGCTATACCAACTAATGGCACTTCACCCAAATGAAGTGGCGCTCTTTTTCCTTGAATACCCGTCGTTTATGACAGAACTATCGAATCTTATCGGGCTAATCATGCGAAAAGAACTCTACGCATGGTTCTCTGGAGGAGCCATGAACGCCACAGTCAACGCAGAAAAGGCTGCATCACTAGGCTACTCAACCATCACCCAAGAAAACATCGACGCACAGGTCGCAAAGGTAGTCCCAACTCAGCAGATGCAAGCAGCAGTTTCACAAGCAGACATGCAAGCAATGCAAATGATGAACGGCCACCAACAACAGATGATGATGGGCAACATGCAGCAGCAACAGATGATGCAGCAACAGATGTACAACCAACAGATGATGGGGCAACAGCCACCACAGCGACCGGGAATCGGTTCTGCTCTCGGCGGCTTCGGCTCTAGCCTAATTAGAGGTAGCCTAGGTCTACCACCTGCACAGCAAGCATCTTATCAGCAAGGAATGTATCCGCCTCAATGAGCGAGGTGGTTAGTTGCAGCCGATAATACCCAAGGGATACGACATAAATCAGTTCCCTCCGGCACTAAACGCAACACAGACCGGCGTTGCCGAGGAAATCAGGGCCAACAGTAGCAAAGTCACTACGGTCGAAGGGCAAAGAAAGTTGATTCTGGCCATACTAAACAAACACTCAGCATTCTTCGTACCTCATTACGGCACGAACATGCTAAGTGGAATTATGAAAAATCACTTTCCGGCAGGGCACACAGTAAAAGAAGGAGGAGGAGCAGGCAACTCTCTAAGCATAGCACAAGAGATAATGGAATACAAAAATCCGTCCGCAGAACAAACTGGTCTAAATATCGGAGTCATAACTGCTTTACTTAACTCAATTCTTCAGATACCCAAGATAGAGTCAGGTACCTCAAGTAATCAAGCGTCGGTAAATCAACAAATAATGGATGCGGTATTTACGTTAGACGTTAGACCCACTAGAGACTCAATCATCGCTATACAGCAAGTCCCCTCGGGAGCAAAGATTGCCTCGACGGGCAAGGTCCTCTTTATTGGAAAGCAAAAACTATCTACTTACATTAAAACGAACTTGTTTAACAAAGGGCAATACCAGTACACTAATCCAGTGGGTAATCTATTGAAGCAGTTCATGTTCAAGAAACCTCACCGAGAAGGATTCGATGTATTACCTGAGGCAGTACTAGACTATTATCAAGACGCATACAAGGGAACACCCAAGCAATTTTGGTCGAAAAACAATAACCATCGCTTAGGAGTTGAAATAGACTCTAACTATGGTGTAGACTACTATGTAGTGAAGGTATTCAGAGTTGACCCAGTCACAGGAGCACCAAAGAAACTCGGTTCGAAGGCCGTGGCAATGGCACCAATAGCAAACTATCAAGGAAACTCGGGATTTCTGCTGACTAAAGTCAAGAAGAATCTATTCCCAGAAATGTATTTACTGTCCGAAGGAGTAGTGGCTAGTACTAATCAGCGAACAGAACACTACAAAGACCAACTACTTAACGCCAAGAACTTATTCCAAGGGATACCAAATAAGGCAAACACGCCGATAGCCTATGTGGTGGAGCAAAGTTACTCTTATCAATACCCCGGGCAGGGAAAACCATTGCCTACCTCATCCGGTCCACTCACTACTACTCCAATTAATGGACTAAGGATATACCTACAACCAACGGGGATTGAAGAGGCAATGAGAAGAATCCTAGATGTTTCTCACCCGAAAGGTAACGCCATCGAAAAGTGGTTTGTTAATGACTTAACTGGGGCCAAGCAATACGCAGAAACGGGAACCAAATACAAATACACTCAATCTTACACAGACACCCAATGGAAAGCAATTCTATCTAGGTATACCAATACAGTAAAAGCAGTATATGCTCTATTGGATAATCCTAACTTAATTAGAGAAGGATTGAATGGCGCAACATTCGCCAGCACACAGAACTCTCCTTCTGGAAGTGGCACGAAGATGGCCATGTGGGGAGCCAATCACTGGTTAACCTCAGTCCCTACTCCAGTATACAGTCAATATCTAATTGATATCATGAAGATATTCAACTACGCAGGATGGCCACAAGCAGCACCGCAAGAAATCTTTTCCGCTCCGGTGGACGACCATCAAGATGTAGGGATAGTTCTCGGAGTATTCCACAACTACATGAAAACTAACGCTACTTTCTTCCCGGGACAGATGTACGCTGCTGAATCATTCAATGGAACTATTTCATCAAAGGTTTACGTCACGCCTTTGAATGCTCAAGGAACAGGACAAGGAGGAATACCACAACAGATGTTTGTATTCGATAAAAGGCTATCAATACTGTACCCTAAAAAGAAAGTACTAGAGAACATAGGGAACAAATCTACTGTTAAGTTACAAACTTATTCAGTTAACGCTAGAACAGTTGTAACCAAGAGGCAACTATCGACCAGCACTTTAATCTCGATGCCGAAGATACAGTCTACTTACACCATGAATATGGGACAAAGTGCACCACTCACTGATGTGAAACTAGGAATGGGTGTAGGAGCAGGTGCAGTGGCTCTAGCAGTTGCCATATTGGGTTACTCTCACCTTAAGAGATAATCAAAGCCGTTATTACATAGAGATGCTTGGGTGAATACGATGCTAGGAAGCCGCAACCAGATGAATGTCATGTCCCGAGGCTTTGGAAACACTGCTAATGGGTCACTAGAAGCATACGGAGCACAAGGAGAAATGAATTCGTACCTCAACGGAGTACGCCACACTTCACTAAGAACACTGGCAGGCGGCCACGATGGCCCCAAGCCCAATTTTAGACCTAAAACCGCTGGTCAAGTGATGGATTCGCAAGAGATGTCTACCAAGCACGGATGGGCAGTGGTCTATGTCGTCAAGAATCGAACAGGGTACTATGTTGTTGAACACTACTGCCCAAAGGCAAAGGCCCACAAAACTGACGGTAAGTACCCAACTATGGATGAAGCCAAAACCGCAGCAAACCAAATCGCAGAGCAACTACGAAGTCGTGGACAAGTGAAAGGAATCAGTGGACTTAACGGCTACAGTTCATTGGGTTCATACGGCCCCTTTGGTACCACAAAGATGTTCGTATTATCTTGCGCGCTCGCAGCCTATGTCGGAGCAGACTTCCCGGGCGGAAGACCCGTAGTAAAGCAACTAGCCAAGACATTCAATGAACCAAAGTCCGCAGTTCAATCGTTCCTACTAATCGGAGGAGTTAGCGGACTAGCATACGGCCTGTACATGGAGGGAGTCGCTTGAAAGCAAGATTCTTAGGAGCAAGTTCATACGATGATGATTACGACGAAGAAGAAGAG
>MDSV01228368.1_pt1 | contig 10384 bp, 11 predicted proteins | sample 810851 | NCBI WGS metagenome assembly MDSV01 (sample SAMN05326640, study PRJNA326480) | marine metagenome | isolation source: seawater | place: Atlantic Ocean: North East | collected 2012
GATCAAACAATAATCTCATATAATTTTGATCCTGATGAATTCAAAAAAACTGTTACACAGGGAACTATAAAAATTAACAAATTAACTACAAAATTAAATATTGCAATATCCTCTAACCCAGGTCACAAAGAATTTTTTTCAAACTTAAAACACGCAGCTTATACAGATACAAAAGAAGTATTGTTTGTTAATAGAGGTGTTGATATTTCAAGACCTTTATCTGCACAAAATGATTGTTTTTGGTGGGGTTATCAAAATTTTTCTCAAATAAATAAACCATATTTCTCATTTAAAAGGATTGTAAGAGGTTATCATTCAAACCATTATAATGATATAGAGAGCTCTAAAACCAAGGTTTTGTGCACACTTTTTAAGCAACCTTTAAGCGATAAAAAAATTTTAGCTGGTATTTTTAAGAAAAATGGAAATATAATAGAATTATTTGAATCAAAGTAATCCAATATCATTCTTTTGCGTATAACTAAGTATGACACTTAAAATGTTTGGTTCAAATAATTTAGTTGAATTTTCTAAAAAATCGAAAATTCTAGATAAAGATGAAGAATTTTATCATATTGAAAAATGGAGAATTCACAGAGAATCAAAGTCTCTTCAGATTATATTAAACTCATATTTGAGATTGGCTGTTTCTTACGCAAGAAAATATAAGAGTTATGGTTTGCCGCTTGATGACCTTATACATGAAGGAGTTCTTGGTATAATGCATGCTCTGGAAAAATTTGACATTTCTAAAGATTTTAGACTTTCTACTTACGCATCTTGGTGGATTAGAGCATCAATTCAAGACTATATATTAAAAAACTGGTCAGTTGTAAAAACTGGCTCTACTGCATCTCAAAAAGCTTTGTTTTTTAATTTAAGAAAAATTAAACAACAAATATCAGATGTTTCCTCTGACTTTATGGGCCAAAAAGAGATTAACAAAGTATCTGAGATTTTAAATGTAAAAAATCTTGAAGTTCAAAATATGGAGTCAAGATTAAGTGGTGGAGATCTATATCTTAATCAAAAAATTGATAATGAATCAGATAATGATCTCATGAGTTTGTTAGAAGATTCAAGAGATAATCCTGAAGCATCTTACCAAAATCTCAATGATGGCAAAATTAAAAAAGATTTTTTAAGTAAAGCTATTTTGACACTTAACGATCGTGAGAGAACAATCATTAAGTTGAGAAAATTAAAAGAAAAAAGTGTTACTTTAGATGAATTAGGACAAATGCTTAAAATAAGCAAAGAAAGAGTAAGACAAATTGAGACTAAAGCTCTAGAAAAATTAAAATCAACCATACTTGAGATTTCTCAACAGAATAAAGAATTTTTTATTTGATACTTTACCCTCTTTAAAATACAATTAATGGATGATTCGTTTAATTGTAATATTTATAATACTATTTTTTAAGACTTCATTTGTTAACGCACAAGGTTATGATGTTATTGGTGTAGGATTATATGATGTAAAGTTTGACGGCTCATCATCTAACTATGCTACAGATATTAGGTTTGAAAGACGTTTTGACAATTCATTAATTAATATTGGTCCAGAAGAAGATAATTTTTTTTATTTGAAGCCTTTTGCAGGTATTGAATTAACCTCAGATTCTGCATTTTATGTTTTAGGAGGTATTTATCTTGAAGATAATTTAGGTAAATTATTTATAGGAAACGAAAACAAATGGAATTTTACACCTAGTTTTGGCTTTGGTTACTATGATGATGGAAATGGAAAAAAATTGGGTAACAATATTGAATTTAGAACTACCTTAGAAATAAGTTATCAACTAATAAATAAAAACAGAATAGGCTTGTCATTTGGTCACATATCCAACGCTAACATTGGTGATAAAAATCCTGGAGTTGAGATTCTTAGCATATCATATCAAAAGCCATTTTAGTTTATTAAAAGCCTTTTTTCTTTTACAAAACTTAAAAAAATTTTTTCAAGTTTATCAAAATTATTATTTTTCATATTCGAATGGATATCAATCTTGTATTTTTTTCCATTATTGACGCCAAAAAAAATATTTAATAGAGGACTTAGTAATCTATAAATACTATCAGTTCCTATTTTGGGTTTAATATATTCAAAATATTCAATAATTGTGTTTTCTGAAATTTTATATGAAGACTTGTGATTATAAAATAAACTATCAACAAGTCTTAAACAAAAAGGGTTATTTTGAATTAATCTTCCAACCATAACCCCATCATATGTTGTGAGTAGATTTTTAGCTTTATCTATATTATCTATCCCTCCATTAAGTATAAAAGTTATTTTTGGGTATTTTTCTTTTATTTTTTTTACAAAATCATAGTTTAGTGGTGGAATATTTCTATTATCTTTAGGACTAAATCCATTTAAGATTGCATTTCTTGCATGTACATAAATAATCTTGATACCACTATTTAAAATCTCATCAATAAACTCCTCAAAATAATCATAATTGAAATTTTTTCCAATTCCAATTCTACACTTAATTGAAACTTCAATATTTTTATTTATCTGCATTGAGTTTAAACAGTTTTTAACTAAATTTTTATTTTGCATTAAGCATGCACCAAAGCTTCCTTTTTGAACAGCTTTACTTGGACATCCAACGTTCAAATTTATTTCATTATAATTTAATTCATAAGCTATATTTGTACATTTTTTTAAATCTGCATAGTCAGAGCCACCAACTTGCAGTGCAATTGGGTTTTGATTATCATTTGCTATTATAGAATGAGTGTTTTTAGAATGAATTAAAGTTTTGGTTGCAATCATTTCAGAAAATAAAAAAGCTTTTTTTGATAATATTCGATATAGATTTCTAGCGTAGGGAGTAGTGTATCCCATCATAGGAGCAACGCAAAATTTTCTATCTATAATTTTATTCATGATCAAAATAATTCTAAAATAGAAAATCTTAATAAACTTGTATTTCCTTGCTTACAATAAGTAGTTCCTATAAATTATTTATTATTTTATTATGTTAAACAAACTATCTCCACTTCCTAAATTTTTAATTGATAGATATAAAAATTGGAAGTTAGATATATATAAAGAAAATAAAGATAATTTTAATAAATTAGCTAAATTTGGTCAACAACCTAACTCTATGGTAATTTCATGTTGTGACTCCAGAATTCATGTAACCTCTATATTTGGTGCTGATGAAGGAGAATTTTTCATTCATAGAAATATTGCTAATCTTGTTCCGCCTTATGCACCTGATAGTGAGCATCATGGAACTTCTGCAGCAATAGAATTTGCAATTAAAGAACTAAGAGTTCAACACTTGATAATTTTAGGACATAGAGATTGCGGAGGCATTAAAAGTGGGCACAGCTTGCACTCTAGAAATTCAATTAAAAATTATGAATTCATTAATAATTGGTTAGAGATACTTTTTTCTTCATTCAATAATATTTCAAAAAATATCTCTCAAGAAAAACAAATTGAGCAACTTGAAGAAGAAGGAATAAAGACATCATTAAGTAATTTATTTACTTTTCCATTTGTAAAAAAAGCTGTTGAAGATAAAAAATTATCCGTTCATGGCTTAATTCATAACATTAAATCTGGAGAGTTAAAATTTTTAAATCCATCTTCAAAAAAATTTGAAAATTTATAAGATTAATAAGAAAATTTTTTGGAAGGGAATTTTTTTTTAATAACCTCTTTAGAAAAAGTTATTACTGCTTTATTTATTATTTTTTCAAGATTAGTATAACTTTTTACAAATTTTGGTTTTTTATTCTTTGAATCATAATTTAAAATATCATCTATAACTAATACTTGACCATCACAATTTTTAGAGGAACCAATTCCAATTGTAGGAATTGAAAGATTTTTAGTAATATTCTTTGATAGATTTGAACTAATACATTCCAAAACTATCATTTTGGAACCAGCATTTTCTAGTTCCTTTGCAAGGGTTAACAACTTATTTTTAATAATTTTATTTTCTTTTATAATTTTAATTTTTGTAAAATCTGAAAATTTTTGAGGAGTTACACCTATATGTGAAATAACATTAATTTTATTTTTAGTAAGATATTTAACTATTTCAATTTGTTTTGCCTCAGTTTCAATTTTTATAAAATCAGCTCCAGTAAAAGAAATAATTTCATTGGCATTTTTTAGAGCTTCTTTTTTATTTAGATATGTTTTGTATGGCATATCAACAACAGTCATTGAAGAGTTAGTGTTCATCACAACTGCCTTTCCATGATTTTTCATCATATCAAGAGTAACACCTCTGGTATTTTTCATTCCATACAAAGTTGTTCCCAAAGAGTCTCCTATTAAGATTAAGTCAACTTTTCCATCTAATATTTTTGCAATTGGTTTTGAGTAAGCTGTTAAGCAGGTAATAGGTATGTTATTTTTTTTTGATAATATTTTATTATAGCTTAATTTTTGCATTCTTATTCAATTATACAGAGCGTGTTATTCCGCCATCAACACGAATATTTTGCCCAGTAATATATGCACCACCTTCTGAAGCTAGCATCTCTACAACTGCTGAAATCTCACTAACCTTACCATATCTTTGGAGAGGAATACGTTTTAAGAACTCTTCTTTCTCAGGCAAACTATCAATAAAACCAGGTAAAATATTATTCATTCTAATGTTATATGCAGCATATTTATCTGCATAAAGTTTTGTAAAACTTGCTAGACCAGATCTAAAAACGCCAGAAGTAGGAAAAGTTGGATCAGGCTCAAAAGTTGCAAAAGTTGAAATGTTTATAATAGCACCATTTTTTTGTTTCTCCATTATTGGAGTAACTAATCTTGAAGAACGAATAACATTTAGAAGATATACTTCCATTCCTTTAATCCAATCATTATCTTTTAATTCTAAAATATCACCCTTTGGGCCATGACCAGCACTGTTTACAAGAACATCTATTTTTTTAAACTTATTTAGAACTTTTTCAAAAAATTTTTCAATATCATTGGCTAGTAAGTTTGATCCTGTAAAGCCAAGACCACCTAATTCTTCAGCCAACTTTTCACCTCTTCCTGATGAAGACATTATTGCTATATCATAACCTTTAGATGAGAGATGTTTTGCTGCATCAGCACCCATACCACTTCCTGAAGCAATAAATGCAGCTGTTTTTTTCATAAAACTCTCATAACATATTAAGTATCATAATATCTAGCAACAAAATATTTGATTTTAAGCAGAAATTAATTTTCGTTGAACTAGAGGTATTTCTCTTACTGGTAAATGTATTATTGCAGAAAAAGCACCAACACCAATACCTACCCACCAGACTATGTTGTAACTCCCATACATATCGTAAAATAATCCACCTAACCATACGCCAACAAAAGAACCGATTTGGTGAGATAAAAAAACTATTCCATATAAAGTGCCCATAAATTTTAATCCATAAATGTAAGCTATAATTCCAGATGTTAAAGGAACTGTAGCAAGCCATAAAGATCCCATAACAATAGAAAATACAACCACCGATGTGGGCGTAATTGGTAACATTATAAATAAGATTGCTGCAATTGTTCTTCCTGTGTATATTAGAGATAATAGATATTTTTTTGTAAAGTATTTTCCCATTGCACCTGCCGCAATTGACCCAATGATATTAAAAAGCCCAATTAATGCAATTGATAATGCTCCTAATGAAGCAACAGAATTACAAACAATGCTTATTAAGCTACCTTGAATAATAGGACTACTTGCTTCTGCGATGAAAGCAGGAAAATGTGCAGTTATGAAAGCTAATTGAAAGCCACATGAAAAAAATCCTAAAAAAAGCATAGTGTAAGTAGGGTCTTTAAATGCATCTTTAAGGGCATCACTTAAATTTTCCTCTACTTCTTTTTTTGATATTTTAGGTTCAGATTTTAAAAAAGGAACAAATACAATTGTTAAAATACTAATTACTGCAAAAATAACAAATACTGAAGACCATGGCATAAAATTAAGTAGTGTAGCTGCAAATGGTGGCCCAATAACTTGTCCTGCAGAACCTGCAGCTGTAGTAATACCTAAAGCTAGAGATCTTTTTTCAGGCGCAGCAGTTCTTCCCACAACTGCTAGTATTGGGCCAAAACCACTTCCAGCAATTCCAAAACCAATTAAAATATTTAGAAATTGATGAGCCTCTGGTGATGCAGCTGAACTGCTTATAAAAATACCAACAGCATATAATATCAGCCCTAAAGTTATTGCTTTTCTATCTCCAAACTTTTCTGCAAAAGCACTAAAAATTGGAGTTCCAATTCCCCAAGCTAAATTCTGAATGGCTATAGCCATAGAAAACTCTGACCTTGCCCACATAAATTCATCTGCAATTGGTATTTGAAAAAGACCAAAAGTTGAACGAATAGCAAAACTAATTAATAAAATTAAACTTCCACCAATTAGAACTGGAGTAAAAATATTCATGTTATTTTTTTTGTCCATAAATTAAATTAATGAAAGTAGCAGTTTACAAAAACTAATCTATTAAAAATTATGCTCTTTGAACAATCTGTTGTTTCTCTGATTCTTCTTTTTCTGGTATTACATATGCTACTGCACAATGGTCAATACAATACGGTTTTTCTTCAAATCTTTCTTTGCCACAGAATTTGAAATCAGACTCATCGGGATGACCTTCCGGCCATTCACATCCTCTTTTTGCATTTTTTGTGAATAAATTTCTAACTATGGGTTGAAAACTTTGATTAGTTATTGTTTTGTCCTTACTTTCATCTTTAGTAACTTCAAAATTTAATTTTGGAATTATTGGAGATCTCGCTTTTTTTCTATCTGGTTTTACAGCTGTTCGTCTTATTGGGGAAGGTCTTCTTTCAAGACCAATTCTGTGCGCTTTGCCAACAACAGCGTTTTTTGTAAAACCCAGTAGCTTACCAATTTGAGCAGTAGGCAACCCCTGGTCCCACAACTCTCTTAATTTTGATACATTGTTATCATCCCACGGCATATTAATCCTTTTAAAGTATCTACATATAGTAGTATTGGATAATATTACTATACTAAATGTATAATCACTCAAAGAAAAAACTGGGATTTTTTGTTAAAAACCAATAAATAACATGTATTTTTAGTAAATTTAAAGAAAAAAATGAAAAATCTCAGTAATTATAAAATAAAAAATAAAAAAATATTATTTAGAGCTGATTTAAATGTGCCTGTTGTAAATAAAGTAATTACCGATACCTCGAGAATTTCAGCAATAAAATCTTCAATAAAAAAACTTATTTTGAACCAGAATAAGATTTTTATACTTGCCCATTATGGAAGACCAAAGGGAGAAGTCATAAAAAAATACTCCTTAAAATTCATTATACCATCACTTATAGAAGTTCTTGAAATTAAAAAAATCCACTTTTTAGAAAATTTACATAAAGAAAATATTAAAAAAAAAATAAATGAAATTGAGTTTGGTGAAGTGTGTTTAGTAGAGAATATTAGATTCCTGAAAAGTGAAGAAAAAATTGATTTAGATTTTGCAAAAAATATAAGTAGTTTATTTGATATTTATGTAAATGATGCGTTTTCAGCTTCACATAGAAATCATACATCTATAACGAGTTTTGCAAAATATATTCCAGCTGTTGCTGGAAATCATTTAGTAAAAGAGGTGAATAGTATTAATTCATTTTTAAAAAATTCAAAAAAACCAAACATGGCAATAATTGGCGGTTCCAAAATATCTACAAAATTAAACCTTCTCAATAATTTGATCCATCAGTTTAATTCCATCTTCATTGGTGGTGCCATGGCTAATACATTTTTATTATCAAATAATATATATGTTGGTAAATCAATAATTGAAAAAGACTTAGTTCAGGAGGCAAAAAATATTCAAAAAAAAGCTAATTTTTTAAATTGTAAACTTATTCTTCCCACTGATGTTGTTTGTGGCAAAAATTTAGAAGATAAAAATCCAATAAAAATAAATGTAAATGAAATTACATCTGAGTATATGATTTTAGATATTGGAAAAAAAACCACTCGTATAATAAATCAGGAAATAAAGAATTCAAAAATGGTTTTATGGAACGGTCCTGTTGGTGCATTTGAATATAAACCATATGATAAGGCTACTACTGAAATCGTTTTAAATATAAAAGAAAATGCAAAAAACTATAATATCAATACGCTCGCAGGTGGTGGTGATACTATTTCCTCAATTATAAATGCTAATGCAGAAGATGCCTTTGATTATATTTCAAATGCCGGCGGTGCTTTTTTAGAGTGGTTGGAGGGTAAAGAGTCTCCTGGAGTCATTGCATTAAAAGAAAATAAATTTAATTAATCTTCAACTTGATATTTTTTTATCAACGGAAATTGAGTCATAGTGAAAATGAAAGTAATTGGTAATATTCCAAAAACTTTGAAATTAACCCACATATCTGTTGATTGAGTTCTCCACACAATTTCATTAAGAATTGCTAAAGCAACAAAAAATCCTATCCATCTTTGTGTTAGTACTTTCCAACCTTCTTCTTCAAGTTTTAGAGCCGCTCCAAGTAATATTTTAAGCAATGGTTTTTTAATGATTATTCCTCCATAGAGAATTACTGCAAACAATAAATTTATAATAGTCGGTTTCATTTTAAAAAATACTTCATTGTCAAAATAAATTGTTAATCCCCCAAAAATTAAAACAATTACAGCGCCAACTGTAGGCATTATTGGTATTTTTTTTTCTAGAATATAAGAAAAGATAACAGCAATTACAGTTGCAATCATAAAAGGTAAAATTGATGCTTGTAATCCACTCCTGCTATAAAAAATAAAAAATATCGCTAAAGGACCTATATCAATTAAAATTTTATAGATTGATTTCATATTATATTTCCAAGTTTAAAATTGATCTTGCAAAATTTTTAGCACTAAAGACCGCTAGATCTTCAGGTTTTTCTCCAAGACCAACATAGCTTATAGGTATTTCATATTTATTTGCAATTGAAATCAAAGCTCCACCTTTAGCAGTACCATCTAATTTAGTAATTATTATATTTGTGACGTTTAAGGTTTTACCAAAAATTTCTACTTGTTTAATCATATTTGAACCATTGGTTCCATCTAACACTAAAATTGTTTCAATGATTGTATCTTTATTTGTCTTAGTCACTACATTTTTTAGTTTTACTAATTGGTTAACTAAATTTGTATTATTTGATAGTCTACCTGCTGTATCAATAAGTAGATAATCATAATTTTCTTTATTAAATTTTTCAGTTGCTTGAAAGGCAACACTTGCAGGCTCTTGATTATGTTTTCCAGAAAAAAAATCATTTTTATTTTTATCAGCCCAATCTTTTAATTGATCAATTGCTGCAGCTCTAAATGTATCACAAGCGGCAATTAAAACTTTTTTATCATTAATTATTTGATTTGCTATTTTACCTATGGTTGTCGTTTTACCACTGCCATTCACACCAACAAAAATCAATATTTTTTGATTTTTGTTGTTTTCTTGTATGATGTTTCCCTCTCTGAGCAGAAGTATCTTTTCTATTTCTTTAGATAATGTTTCTAACACTGTTTTTGTGATATTTTCATCTGATGTTTTAACTTTGCGAACTGAATTTATTAATTTTTCTACTACTTCTAAACTTATATCAGCGGAAATTAGAACACTCTCCAACTCTTCTAAGGTCTTGGTATCAACCTTTTTGTTTTGAAAAGAACTAAGTATATTCGATGATAAAAAATTCGATGTTTTTTGAAGGTTGTTTTTAAATTTAGAAAAAAGACTCATAATCTTTTGGCCATTAACATATCATTATTAATTCCAGTATAAATACAAGCTACAATATCACCTTCTTTAATTTCTTCATTTATAATAACGTTAAAAAAATTTTGATCCTTACCTATAGAATTTTCATTTTGAATTTTTTCAATTAAAATGAAATCTTTTTTACCTACTTTTTTTGTAAGATGCTGTTTAAGTCTTTCCATTCCCATCTGACGTAAAGTATTTGCTCTGTCTTTAATTGTAGACTTATCAACTTGTGGCATACGTGCAGCAGGAGTGTTAGCACGAGGAGAGTAAGGAAAGACATGAAGGTGAGTCAGATTACACTGTTCAACTAAATCTAAGGTATCTCTAAACATTTTATCAGTTTCTGTAGGGAAACCTGCAATAAAATCTGCTCCAAAAGTAGCTTCCTTTCTTTTAGATAAAACTTTATTACAAAAATCAATCGCCATTTCTCTCGAGTGGCGTCTTTTCATTCTTTTTAAAATCAAATTATTACCTGCTTGTAAACTTATATGAAAGTGCGGCATTAATTTTTTTTCAGATAATAAATCCCAAAACTCCTCATCAATTTCAGCGCAGTCAATCGATGATAATCGTAATTGTTCTAAATCAGGCACAAGTTTGA
>MDSV01164304.1_pt1 | contig 10383 bp, 8 predicted proteins | sample 810851 | NCBI WGS metagenome assembly MDSV01 (sample SAMN05326640, study PRJNA326480) | marine metagenome | isolation source: seawater | place: Atlantic Ocean: North East | collected 2012
AAATACAGTTGCTGAAAGCGCGGGTAGCGCTCCACCCCGAGGCGGTAATCCATCCGCCCTTGGACGAAGCGCACGTAAAAGCCTTCATTCACCACAAACGTCCCGTAGTTGAAGACCAAATCCAATGCGAGAACCGGGTCGTGCAGCCGGAAAGCCGTGTGCCCAAAGGCGGCGTACAAATCCTGGCCGGGGCTCGCGGTCAAGAGAGAAAACTGGGCCTGCGAAGACAACGTTTCCGCAAGAGAAAGCCCCTCGGGTTCCGCGTGAAGCGGCGTCGAGACTGTCATGCCAAGAGACACCATGCAAGCCGCCAACCAGAGCCACATGCCCCGAAAGACGCGCCGCGCCGCACCCCACAACCACACATCGCTGAACCGGCCGTCCGAACCAAGTTGGGCTTCGACCTCCAACACTCCACCTAAGGCGTGCACCGTTCGGGAAGACGCTCCCTTTTCGCCAAATTTGACCATGTCGCTCAAGGCAGAAGCCACCACGCCAGTGCCGCACGACAAGGTCTCGCCTTCCACCCCACGCTCAAAGGTGCGGATGTGCAAGGCTCCCTGCTCTCCAGGAGCAACCACATTGACGTTGCACCCTCCAGGCGCGTGGTCAGCATGGTGGCGCACCGGCAAGGCAGCCGCTTCCAAATCGAGGTCAGCGAGCGCTGCACGACTGCTCAACCACATCACATGGTGCGGCGATCCCGTGTCCAGAAAAGCCGAGGATGAGGGGTCTTGGCCCGCCACCCCAAACCTCGGGACTTCATCGACCAAAAGGGAGATGCCCGGCGTGCCGTCGGCGCTCACAAAGCCCTGATGCACCCCGTCGACGGCCTCCAGGCTCACCGCGGCGTCTTGCGCCTGAATCAATCCTGCGCCGCAGGCCCAAGCCAAAGCGGCGCGGGTGCCGTTGCCGCAAAACGACCTGCTCCCGTCGGGGTTGCGGAAATCCACGAGAAGACGCCCCTTTCCGTTGACAGACACCTCGACCACGCCGTCGGAGCCGACGCCGAGGCGACGGTCGCAGATGCGTTGGATTTGGCCTGAGGTCCACGTGGAGGGCAAGGCGCCGGCTTGACGGCCGTCCACAAGGACAAAATCGTTGCCCGTACCCTCCCACTTCTCAAACTGCAGACCCATGAAGCGAAGGTAGGGTGCCCCTATCTTTGACACATGCCCCAACCTGCGCAATCCACCGCATCCAAAGGGCTGCTCGAGGCGTACAACCTGGCTCGCACCGCGCGAGCCATGTCCGACCTCTTTGAGGAGCACGCTCGGCTGACCGCCAAATACGTCCACGCCTGCTCGCGCGGGCACGAGGTCATTCAAATTGCAGCCGGTCTGAAGCTCTTGCCGCAAGACTACGTGAGCTGCTACTACCGTGATGACAGCCTGCTTCTTGCCATGGGCATGACCCCAAAGGAGCTAATGCTTCAGCTCTTCGCAAAGAAGGACGATCCGTTCTCCGGGGGACGGACGTATTACAGCCACCCAAGTCTTAACCGACCAAACCAGCCCAAAATCCCTCACCAGAGCTCTGCCACAGGCATGCAAGCCATCCCGGCGGCAGGAGCGGCCATGGGCCTGAAGTACTTGGCCGACATGGGGCTCCACTCCCAAGCTGTGAAGGACGGACGTCAAGCCGGGGTGGAGGCCGTAGACCAAGCGCCGGGCGTGGCGCTTTGCAGCATTGGCGACGCGGCGATGACCGAGGGCGAAGTGGCCGAAGCGTTCCACATGACGGCACTGAAGCAGTTGCCCATGGTTTGGCTTGTGCAGGACAACGAATGGGACATCAGCGCGCACAGCTCCGAAGTCCGCTTCGGCGACGCCACCACATTCGCCAAGGCCTTCCCTGGCATCGAAGTGCTGACGGTCGACGGCACCGATTGGGAGGCTTGCCACCAAGCCATGGCCCACGCCATCGACACAGCCCGTGCAGAACAACGCCCCTTCATGGTGCACGCCAGCGTCCCCCTCTTGGGCCACCATACCAGTGGCGTTCGGCGTGAATTTTACCGAGACGACCTGGAGGAAGCCGCCAAGCGCGACCCCTTGCCTCGCCTGCACACTGCGCTGCTCGAAAGCGGCGTGGCGCAAGAAGAGCTCGACGTGCTTCATGCCGAAATCGACGGCGCGGTGCAAGAAGCATTCGACGCGGCCCGCGCCGGCGAGGAACCCTCGGTGGACGACTTGTTGCCCCACCGATTCGCCCCCACACCCATCACAGAGGAACGCGGTCAACGGCACGCGCCAGACGCAGAATTGACGCTGATGGTGGACTGTGCCTTGCACGCCATGCAAGAGATCATGGAGGACCACCCCGAGGCGTTGCTTTACGGACAGGACGTCGGTGCGCGCTTGGGCGGGGTGTTTCGAGAAGCCGCGACGCTGGGCCAAAAGTTTGGCGACCACCGTGTCTTCAACACCCCCATCCAAGAAGCCTTCATCATCGGATCCACCGCGGGCATGAGCGCCACGGGTTGCCGCCCCATTGTGGAAGTCCAATTCGCAGACTACCTCTGGCCTGGACTGAATCAGCTTTTCACAGAGCTGAGCCGGAGCTACCTCTTGAGCAACGGCCAGTGGCCCATCCACAGCCTGATTCGCGTGCCCATTGGGGCGTACGGCAGCGGAGGCCCATACCACAGCTCTAGCATTGAATCCGTGTTGGCCAACATCCGTGGCATCAAGGTGGCTTATCCCTCCAACGGCGCCGACCTCAAGGGCCTCCTCAAGGCGGCGTACGAGGACCCCAATCCTGTGGTCGTGCTGGAACACAAAGGCCTTTATTGGTCCAAAATCCCCGGCACTGAGTCCGCCAAAGTGGTCGAGCCTGACCGCAACTACCGTGTGCCCCTCGGCAAGGCCCGAACGGTCCTGGGCATCGACCGAGAATTGGCCGTCGACGACAGCACCGCCACCGTGGTCACCTACGGCCGAGGCGTGCATTGGGCCATGGAAGCCGCCCAGGCGTTCCCAGGCCGTGTTGAAGTCTTGGACTTGCGGACCATCCAGCCCGTGGACTACAGCACCATCGAGGCCAGTGTCGCCCAGACCAACCGATGCTTGGTGCTGACTGAAGAACCCGTGGCGCACAGTTTTGCACAAGCCCTGGCCGGTCACATCGCCACCCGCTGCTTCCGAGATTTGGATGCAGCTCCGGCGGTGGTGGGAAGCATGGATTTGCCTGCCATCCCTTTGAACGAAAACCTTGAAGCGGCCGTGTTGCCCAGCGCCCCAAAAGTGAAAACCGCCTTGGCATCGTTGTTGAACACGTGACACCATGATCCGCTCCGCACCCCGCCTCCTCCTTGCCCTAAGTTTGACCACGGCCCTCTCATTGGAAGCCCAATGCCAGGCCGGTGTTTGGGTGTTCGACGGGTGGACCCAAGAGGGGGACGGCTATTTCGCTGGAAAAACAGAGGTCGTCGTCGACGGGGCTAGGATGCGCATCACCGAATGGCCAGAAGACAAAGAAGACCTGTCGCTGACCCTGGTGACTTATCACTTGGGCAACACCGTCGTCAAAGTATTCCCCTGGAACGGAGAGCGAGTGGCGTTGGTGTTTGAGGCCAAAGAGCCTTTGCCAGCTCCCCAGTCAAACGACGCCGGGCAGCTGCAGCCGCCGGCGCCGTTCCCGCCACCAGGTCGAGAAGCAGAACTGCCTTGTGGAGACGGATGCGTTTACCACGTCGGAAACGCCTCCTTCACAACACTTGACCCAGCGATGTTTGGACCTGGCGGAGCGATGGCAAATGCATTTGTGCCTGACCCCGCCCTGGAGTTGCTGACCCAGCAGGAATTCATGGATACGCACAACTTGGTGCCTGAACAACTGGGATTTTGGGGCGTCGCCAATCGTCCTTAAACCCCTCTAAGGCAGCCCGATGGTCGCTACAGCGTCGTTGAAGACCATGGCCTGAACCTGGGTTCGAGTCTTTTGTTTGAACGTTAGTTCACTCATGGGAACACCTTCTTACATCACCGTCAAGCACGTGCAACGCCTCAGCCCCAAAGCCGTGCGTGTCACCATCGACCCCGGAGACAAGCTCGGAGATTGGAGCAACATCCCCGGAGGGTTCATGACTTTTTGCCTGCCTTGCGGCGAGCCAACGCTGACACGTTCATATTCGTTGGTGCATGGGCCGGGGGCCTCCTACCCTGAGGTTGTTGTGAAAGAGACCGGAGGCACCAGGGGCAGCGCATTTGTGAATCGCAAGTTTGAAGCTGGCATGAAATTGATGGCTTACCCACCTCAGGGACGCCTCTTCCCGCCATCTTGGATGAAAACGCCCACTCACTTCGTGATGTTTGCCGCCGGGGTGGGAATCACTCCGTTGTACCACGTGATGCAACATGTGTTGGCCACGACGCTCAACCACGAAATCACGCTGTTCTACGGCAATTCAGATTGCCACGACATTTTGTTGCGGGACGAATTGGAAGCGTTGTGCCAAAACCCCCGAGTCAACGTGGTTCACATCTTGAGCGACGGAAGCCTGGACGACGAATTGCACAACGGCCGCATCGGCGCAAGCAAGGCCATGCTGTTGATGCAGACCGTCGACACAACACTGCCGATGAAGGTTCTGTTGTCGGGCCCCAAATCCATGAAGGCAGAAGTTCGCAGGGGGTTGGACTTGTGCGACGTGCCTGAGGACGACATTCGGGCGGAAGACTTCCACCACCCTCCTCACCTCGAAGCGCCGGAGGCACCAACCTGCGAAGTCACGGCAGAGTACAAGGGCAAGACAGTGTCTTTCACCTACGAACCGGGGGATGAAAACCTCATGGACGCAGTCCTCAACCATGGCCTGGCCGCGCCGCAATCTTGTCGAGGAGGCGTGTGCGGAAGCTGCCGCGCGGTGGTTTTGGAGGGAGAGGTGTCCGAGGAGCACAGTTACGCACTCACCACAGAAGAGCGGGCCCAAGGCATGGTGTTGTGTTGCCAGTCACGGCCTGCGGGAAACAAAGTGTCCCTGTCCTTCAAGGAAGGCCAATGAACTTGTGCGTCTGCAAAGACAGACGCCAGCCCGGCGCGCGTTGAATGCGCTGAATGATCCGATCCATGACCTTCTCCCTGCGGTCCCATTCAGGCTGCAAGAATTTGAGGGCGCCAGGCGCCAGTCGAGCCGCGTGCTCTTCTGCCCAAGTCAAATCGTGGTCGTTGACCACCACCACTTTCAATTCGTCGGCTTCGAGGTACCACTCTGGGCGGCATGCCTTGAACTTCTTGGGGCTGAGCGTCACCCAATCCCAAGTTCCTGACACGGGGTGAGCTCCGCTGGTCTCCAAGTGGACACTCAAGCCTGCATCTGACAATCCTGTTGTCAGCGCGCCGAGGTTGTGCATGCAAGGTTCTCCGCCCGTCACCACCACCATGGGGAGCCCAGACTCCACCACTTCCTTCACCAACGTCTCCACGGTCACTTGGGGGTGCGCCTCTACAGGCCAGCTTTCTTTCACATCGCACCAAGAGCATCCTACGTCACACCCACCCAAGCGGATGAACCACGCTGGGTGGCCCGTCCATGCCCCTTCTCCCTGCAGGGTCGGAAAACGTTCCATCACCGGGTATGTGGCGGCAGTGCTCATGCAAGCTTGGCGTCCAAATCAAACGCAGAGGCGCCGGTGATTTGGGCGGTCACAAAATCTCCAATGCGGAGGTGACCGTCGTGGGCAATGCGCACTTCGTTGTCCACGTCAGGGCTGTCGTATTGGGTACGACCCACCCACAGTCCGTCTTCAAAGCGGTCAACCAGCACGCGCTCAGTGCTGCCGATCCGGGCGACATTCAACCCTTCACTGATGCCAGCCTGAATGTCCATGATGCGCTCCACGCGGGCGCGCTTGACGTCCTCGGGCACGTCGTCGGCCATGGTGTACGCGTGGGTGTTCTCCTCGTGGCTGTATGTGAAGCACCCCAGACGGTCAAATCGCATGCGCTCCACCCAGCCTTGAAGGTGTTCGAAGTGAGCTTCTGTTTCGCCTGGGAAACCACAGATCAGCGTGGTCCGGATTGCGATGTCCGGAATGCGTTGACGGATGGCGTCTATGAGCGCGTCCGTCTTGGCCTCTGTGATCCCCCGGCGCATCGCCTTGAGCATCGCGTCGGTGCCGTGCTGCAGCGGCATGTCCAAGTAGTTGCACACGTTGCTCCGCTCCGCCATGACATCCAACACCTCCATGGGGAACCCGCTCGGGAAGGCGTAGTGCAAACGAATCCACGCGATGCCCTCCACGTCGCTCAGCCGGCGCACGAGCTCGGCAAGCTTGCGCTCGCGGTACAGGTCCAACCCGTAGTACGTGAGGTCTTGTGCGATGAGGATGATTTCCGACACCCCTTGCTTGGCAAGGCTTTTGGCTTCCTTAACCAAATCCTCCATCGGTGTGGAGCGATGCTTGCCGCGCATCAACGGGATGGCGCAAAAGGCACAAGGGCGGTCGCAACCCTCTGCGATTTTGAGGTAAGCGTAGTGCGCAGGTGTCGTCAGCAAACGCTCCCCCACCAACTCTTTCTTGTAATCGGCGCGCAGGGTCTTGAGCAACCTCGGCAGTTCCCGCGTGCCAAACCACGCATCCACCTCAGGGATGCCATCAGCCAACTCGTCCTTGTAGCGTTCGGACAGACAGCCCGTCACGTAGACTCGCTCGACCTGACCTTCTTCTTTGGCCTGGGCCCATCGACAGATGGTGTCGATGCTCTCCTGTTTGGCCGCCTCGATGAAGCCGCAGGTGTTGACCACCACAATGCCTGCGTCGTCCTTCTTGGACTCGTGCTCGACTTCGTAGTCGTTGGCGCGCAGTTGGGCCATCATGACCTCGCTGTCGAAGATGTTCTTTGCGCAGCCCAAGGTCACCACGTTCACCTTGCGGGGTTTGAAGGATCGTGCTCTCATGCGTTGGGGTCTAAAGATTGAGGCAACAAGCTGTCGACAAATTCCATGGGTTGAAACTCCTGCAGGTCCTCCATCTTCTCTCCCACACCCACGAAGCGCACGGGCACCTGCAGCTGGTCTGAAATGGCCAGCACCACGCCGCCCTTGGCCGTGCCGTCCAACTTCGTCAACACCAGACCTGTGACGTCGGTCACTTCCGTGAACCGCTTGGCTTGTTCCAGTGCGTTTTGTCCCGTGGAACCGTCCAACACCAACCACACCTCATGCGGGGCGTTGGGCACCACCTTGGACATCACGCGCTTGATCTTGCCCAGCTCGTTCATCAAATTCACCTTGTTGTGAAGGCGTCCCGCCGTATCGATCAAGACCAAATCCGCATTCCGGGCCACCGCAGCCTGCAAAGTGTCAAAGGCGACCGCCGCCGGATCAGAACCCATGCCTTGGGCCACAACCTCCACTCCGACGCGCTCCCCCCACACCTTCAATTGGTCAACCGCCGCTGCGCGAAAGGTGTCGGCCGCGCCCAACATGACACTGAGGCCTTCAGACTTGTACCGATGGGCAAGCTTGGCAATGGAGGTGGTCTTGCCCACGCCGTTCACACCTACAATCATGACCACATGCGGATGGCTGCCACCACGCGGCACATGGTAGGCCGTCGAATCGGCCCACGTACGGTCGTCGTCCTTGGTGATCAACCCAAGCACCTCTTCGCGAAGCATCGCCATCAGTTCGCCCTGATCAACGTATGTCTCCCAGGTGGCGCGCTTGCGCAACCTCCCCAAGATGGCTTCGGTCGTGTCCACACCAACGTCTGACAAAATCAGCGCTTCTTCCAAATCGTCCAAAAGGTCGTCGTCGATGCGACGGCGCCCAGTGAACACCCTGGAAATGCGCTCCATGACGCCTTGCTTGGACTTGGCCAAGCCTTGGTCGAGCGATTCTTTCTTCTCTTGGCCAAACAGCCTCTTGAAAAATCCCATCAGGCGTTGCGTGTGTGGGGTGAAACAAAAAATGGGCCGGATTCACGAGGAAACCAACCCATCCAAATTCATTGTTGTGGAAGTGACTTCCTCAGTTCTTGGCGAACCAAGCTTTCACTTCATCGTTGTGCACCACTTCTTCTTTGAAAGAGTACGCACCCGTTTTCTCGCTTCGCACCATCTTCATCACCTTGGTGTGCTGACGACCACCTCCGGTCTGCAACGATGCCACTGTCTTCTTAGCCATGCTTTCTGAATTTCAGAGGTTTAAATCAAATTACTTGATCTCCTTGTGCACCGTAGAACGGCGAAGGACTGGGTTGAACTTTTTAATCTCCATGCGGTCTGGAGTGTTCTTGCGGTTCTTCGTGGTCACGTAACGAGACGTTCCCGGCATGCCAGAATCTTTGTGCTCTGTGCATTCCAAAATCACCTGAACTCGGTTGCCTTTCTTCGCCATGGTTACAAGAATTGGGTGGCAAAGATAACGAATTCTCTTGAATGCAGCAACGCCCTTTTGCACACGCTTGCGTGAAGAAGCAAAAACAAGTCACAGTGCCTGTGTGGAAGCATCCTATAGCTTCGTAACACATGGCGAAGAACATCCTCCTTCACGACAAAAATGACTCCTCTGCAGCCGGGGGCAAAAAAGCAAAGCGCACCAGCCGCGCGAAAAAAAGTGCGAAAGGAGGCGCCAAGGCGACCAAATCACGATTCACCCTCCCCTCATTCCAAGCCTTCGACAGCGTCAAGGCGTTTTGGGCAGACGAACGCACCCGCACCATTTTTGGCCTGATTGCCTTGACAACGGCGCTCATCTTCACCTTGTCCATTTTCTCCTCGTTCGGTTCTGGAGACCAGGACATCCGCCTGATTCAACTCGGCGCGGACGCCGATCCGTCGGAGGGGTTTCACAACATTGTCGGCGGACTCGGAGCCTACATCGGGCATTTCTTCGCCCGACAGGGGCTCGGCCTCGGGGCTCTGGCTGTCCCTTTCATGCTGACTTTGTTGGGTGTGAAATGGTTGACCGACAAGGACCTCCTTCCACTCGGCAAGTCGTTTCGGTTGGCGCTGGCGTTGGCGTTGATTCTCCCGTGTCAGCTCGCATTGATTACCCCTTCCGTGTCGGTGGAAAGTGAACCTCAATTCAGCTGGCTCAACGACCACATCGTGGGTGCGGCCGGCATTTGGAGCATGCAGATGTTGCGCCATGTCCTGAAGGCACTCGCTCCTTTGCCTTTGTTCGTGACGCTTCTTGTGATGTGGGCATACAACCACTTCGAATCGTTCGCCAAAATGAGGGAACGGTTGAGGAGTTGGATGCATGCCCCCAAGGACACCATGTTGGCCGAAGACGAGGCAGATGCGGCTGCGGTGAAACAAGACGCCGCATCACGAGAAGCCCCCCCCACCACTGCGCCTGAGCCCGAGCTCCCCAAATCGGCCACGAACATCTTGCTGGAGAAAGACAAAGCCAAACTGGAGGCGGAAGCCGCGGACGAGGTGCCGTTCGAAGTCAACTTGCCATCGGAACCCGTCTCCACCCCAGAACCGGAGCCTGAACCCCAATTAGAGGAGTCTGCCTCTGGCACTGACAGGGGCGAGAGCGCCGAGGACGACGTGACGTTCGAGGTGAAGGAAGCTCAAGACGAGGAGGTTCTGACAGCAGCACAACTGAAAGACTTGACCCAAGAGTTTGGGCCGTTTGACCCGACTGATGACCTGCCCAAGTTCCAGGTGCCCAACATCGACAAGCTGGCGGACCATGGCGACGGCAAGCATCGCGTCACAGCAGAGGAACTCGACGTCAACAAAGACAACATCATCCGAACGCTGCAGAACTTCAAGATTGAGGTAGACAAGATCTCTGCGGAAGTCGGGCCAACCGTGACGTTGTACGAGATTGTGCCTGCACCTGGGGTTCGGATCAGCAAGATCAAAAACCTTGAGGACGACATCGCCTTGAGCTTGGCAGCCCTGGGCATTCGCATCATCGCCCCCATTCCCGGCAAAGGCACCATCGGGATTGAGGTGCCCAACTCCAGCCCCGACGTCGTCAGCATGCGCACGCTCATCGCCAGCGAAAAATTCCAGAAAAGCGACGCCGAGCTGCCCATCGCCTTGGGCAAGACGATCAGCAACGAGACCTACGTCTTCGACATGGCCAAGATGCCGCACCTGCTCATGGCCGGCGCCACGGGCCAGGGAAAGTCCGTCGGGTTGAACGCCATGCTGGTGAGCATGCTGTACCGCCGGCATCCATCGACGTTGAAGTTTGTGTTGGTGGACCCCAAGAAGGTGGAACTCACCTTGTACAACAAGATTGTTCGCCACTACCTGGCCCAATTGCCAGACAGCGAGGACCCGATCATCACAGACACAAGCAAAGTGGTGTCCACGCTGAACAGCTTGTGCGTGGAAATGGACCAGCGGTACGAACTGCTCAAAGCGGCGCAGTGCCGCAACATCAAGGAATACAACGTCAAGTTTGCCAAG
>MDSV01164929.1_pt1 | contig 10383 bp, 6 predicted proteins | sample 810851 | NCBI WGS metagenome assembly MDSV01 (sample SAMN05326640, study PRJNA326480) | marine metagenome | isolation source: seawater | place: Atlantic Ocean: North East | collected 2012
GCGCGCGGGGCGGTGGGCTCGGAGGGCGCGGCGCGGCGCGCGGCGGCGGCGGAAGCGCTGGCGGCCGCCTGGCCGTGGGGCGCGGCGGCGACGCGCGGGATGCGGCGCGCACGCGTCGGCGGTGGCTCCTACGGTGGCGATTCAGGGACCCCCTCTCGGTGGCGTAGTATATAGCATATACTGGGTGGTCGTGTTCACACTTCACGCTTCGCCTGCTCGCGCCGCCTCGCGCGGCGGATCGCTTCGCCGCGTCGCGCGCCGAGCGACTCGCGCCTCGCCTATGCCTGCAGGACGGGCTCGGCGTCGGGCAGGAGCTGGAACGACGGCGTGGACTTGGCAATCTCCAGCTCTTCCTCGTTCATGTCCGCGGCGATGGACTCGTACAGGGGCGTGGACATGTAGCGCTCGGAGGTGTCGGGGAGCATCGTGAGGATCACCGAGCCCTTGGGCGCCTTCTCCGCCACCTTGAGCGCGCCCGCCATGGAGGCGCCGCCGGAGATGCCGGTGAAGATGCCCTCCATGCGCGCGAGCTTCTGCGCGGTCTCGACAGCCTCGGGGCCGGTGATGGGCACGAGCTCGTCGTACAGGTCCATGGCCTGCGCGTCCTCCAGCACCTTCGGGATGAAATCGGGGGTCCAGCCCTGGATCGGGTGCGCGGCGAACGCGGGGTGCGATCCCGCCGGCGCGCCCGTGGGCTTGCGCTCGGTGGTCACGCCCGACGCGATGAGCCCCGCGGCTTCGGGCTCGAGGAGCACGATCTTGGTGTCCGGGCGCGCCGCCTTGAGCGCGCGGCCGACGCCCTGGAACGTCCCGCCGGTGCCGTAGCCGGTGACGAAGTAGTCCAGCTGCTTGCCCGCGAAGTCCTGCAGGATCTCGGGGCCGGTGGTGGAGGCGTGGAACGCGGGGTTGGCGTCGTTCTCAAACTGCGAGCAGAGGAACCAGCCGTGCTCGGCGCAGAGCTCCTCCGCCTTGGCCACCATGCCGGTGCCCTTGCCCGCCTTGGGCGTGACGATCACCTTCGCGCCGAGCATGCGCATGATCTTGCGGCGCTCCACGGAGAAAGGCTCGGCCATGCAGATGACGCAATCGTAGCCGCGCTGCGCGCACACCATGGCGACGGCGATGCCGGTGTTCCCGGAAGTCGCCTCCACCACGGTGTCACCCTTCTTCAAAACGCCGCGGCGCTCGGCGTCGGTGATCACGGCGAGCGCCAGACTGCGGTGATAGAAGCGTGTTGTTCAACGATGCGTTCGGGTGTTTGGTCAGCGCGGCGTCGCGGCGCGCCGCCGGGGAAAACGTCCGCGACGCGCGTTTTCGGAACGCGTCGCGCGCGGGAACGGACGACGGCACCAAAAAGAAAAGCTCGAACAAATGTTGGCGAAAAAGCGCAAAAGGGGAAGAACGAGAATCGGGGTGTGCGTGACGTGTTTCGATCGGGTCGACCGCGCGGACGGTGCGGGACCGATCGCCCGCGAAACGGAGAGACGCACGCGCGTTCAATCGCGCACGGGGACGTACCGATCCTTCACGGAAGAGCACGGGTTGAAGAACTCCGCCTTCGCGTACATCGTGACGCCCTCGGGCGCGAGGCGGTTGATCTTGACGATGGGCGTGTCGCCGATCGTCTCGAGGATGTTGTCATACAGCCGCGCCTTGGTGGTCACCGCGACCGCGCGGCGCGCGGGCGCCGCGCGACGCGTGCGAACCTGACGGCCGCCGAGGGCGACCTTCTGCGTGGCGAGCGAGGGGTTAGAGAGCGCGGACATGTCCTTCCGTGCGAGACGAGAGTGACATCATATCATCATCGGCCGATTCAGAGCAGGCAAAAGTTATTTTTTCCGAGACGAATTGGATTTTTCGCTCGTCGTTCGTCGGTAACGAAGCACCGAATCGAGGAGGTTATGGGCCTTCCGGACATTTTGAAACGCTCATGATGCTCTGTTGGTTGGACCTGACGAACCATTTGGGGGCGCCCGACTGTGATGGTGGCGCGACGCGAGCGCGAACCGCGGTCGCCGAGGGCATCCGCGGAAGGTGCCGGTGCTGAGGGCGCCTCCAATCACGATGACGACGTGAGGTTCTGGCGTGAGCGCGCGCTCCGGCTCGCCGAATCCGGTCAGGCTGGACCTTCGGGCGACGCCCTTGGGGAAGGACGCCGACCCGGCGCGGCGGCGGCCGCGCTGGACGCCCTGCTCCGCCCGCGCGCGTCGGAGGACAACACGCGCGTCGGACGACCGACGAGCACGTCCGACGGCGGTGCGTCTGCTCGACGCGTGCTGGATACGAACCCGACGTCCGTCAGGACCGCCGGCGACGGGACGAAAGCGCGACGAGCCGAGACCCACGCCGCGGTCGCGTCTCTGCACGCGGTGGCGGCGGACCTCACCGAGCGCGCCGAGGCTGTCGACGCCGAGCTCGCCGCGCTCGCCGAGCACAAGGCGGACGCGCACGAGAAGCGCGCGCGCGCGCTGGACGAGCGCGCGCGGCGCGCGGCCGCGCCGCTGGAACGTAGGCGCGACCGCATCGCGCGACTCGTGGAGGATGTCGAGCGGAGTCTGCGCCGCGCCGCGGATGAGGGCTTCGACGTCGGATCCGCGGCGCTTCGGGTGCGTGAAGAGGCGGCACGCGCGCGCGACGCGCGCGATGCCATCGCGCGCGACGCGGAGAAGGAGGACGCGCTCGAGGCGAGGCGAAGCGTGTCTCGCTTCGCCGAAGACGAAGACGAAGACGAAGACGCGCGAAAAAAGAGTCGCGCGAAAAACGCCGGCGCGACTTTGAGCGCGAGCGGTCGCGGCCGACCCCCGGTCGCTCGGGGGTTCACCTTCTCGCCGCCAGCCTCGCCGCCGCGGCGGCGCGCATCCTCCTCCGAGCCCGCGCGGCGGCGGGACCGGGACCCACCCCGGGACGCGAACCCCCCGTGGGACAAGCGAGTGGCGCTGGACACTTCGCGCGACGACGGCGCCAGGGCGCGCCGCGACCGCTCGCGCTCGAAGTCGCCGGCGCGGGACGCCGCGCGGAGGGACGCGTCGTCGTCCGGGACGCGACCGAGCTTTCCCGCGTCTCGGACGACGACGACGCGATCGGAAAGCGCCGAAGAAAGCGCCGAGGCGAAGGCGAGGCGGAAGGTGTCTGCCGGGGAGGTCCCCTGGTACCCCGGCGCGATACCGCCGCGCACGACGTTTCCGCCTCCGCCTCCGTCTCCGGGACCTGCGGGGACCCGACCCGACCCGAACGAACCCGGACGAACGCCCGACTTCGCGGCGGCGCTCTGGCCCGACTTCTCGGCGTACGGGTACCAGGCGCACGGCGCGGCGGGCATGCGGCCCGGCGACGCGTCCTCGCGCGTCGAGGCGATGCGCGGCGGGTACCAGACGGCGCTGCTCGAGATGCAGAGAGCGCGCGCCGCCGAGCGCGAGGCGGCGGCGGCGGCGGCGGAGGCGGCGGCGCGCGAGCTCGAGCTGCAACGCGCGCAGCTCGCGGCGATCGCATCGAGACTCGCCAAGGCGGCGGGCGTGCCCTCGGCGCCGAGTGCCTGGGGCGGGTCCATCTCGCGCGCCGCCGACGCCGCCGCGTTCGCCGCCGAGGCGGAGCGAAGCGAGGCGGCGCCGGGACCCGCCTTCGCGGCGGCGGCGAAGGCGGCGGAGCGCGAGCGGAAGAACCGCGCGAGGCGACGCGAGCGCGAGTACGACGAGCAGGCTGAGGAAGGCGCTGAGACGCCGCGCGCGCAGAGGCGCGGCGCCTCTTCCAGCTCCCTGGCGTCTGCGATGGCAGACCTCGCGGAGGTGGCGCGCGTGACGCGCGAGCGCATGGAGGGGACCGGTGCCGATGAGATCTCCGCGCACGCGGCGGTGGCCGCGGCGGCGCGTCAGGCTGCCGCCGCCGCCGCCGCGTCGGCGGCGGGCGGATCGCCCGCGGTGGTGGCCGCCGCGCTGGCGGAGATGGCCGCCGCGCTCAAGCGCGCCGAGCGCGTAGCGGCAGGGGTGGACACGTCGGCGGCGCGCGACGAGGCGCGCGCGGCGCGAGCCGAGTCCATGCTCGCCCGGACCGCCGACGCGCTCGAGGGCGAGGTGCGCGGGAGCGACGCCGAGTTTGGCCAGATCCTGGACCAGCTTCGCGTCGCCAGGGACAGGGTGGAGAGCGACGACGACGCGCGAGGAACCGAGCAGAGCACGGGCTCGCTCGACGAGCAGGCGTTCATTCTGAGCGGGATTCTCGAGAAAGCCGACGCGGAGGCGCGGAGCGACGCGGAAGCGGCGGCGGCGGCGGCGGCGATCCGCGGGAGCTTCGAGGCGCGCGGCGAAACGCCGCGCGTTTCCGCGGCGTCTCCGAAACGGCCGGCGCGGCGTCGCCAGCTCGGCGACCGGGTTCCCCCCGACCGGAGACGGCCCTCGTCGGTCGCGTTCAAGGGCCCGGCGCGGTTCGGCGCGCGCGGCGAGGCGGGTGACGCGCTTGAGACGGTCGAACGCGAGACGTACGAAGTCGTCGGCCCGGCTTCGTTTTCCGTGAACAAATTCGGGTCTCTCGTCGCGGCGGGGGACGCGGGTCCGTAGTAGGTACCTAGCTAGACGAGCGAGCTCTCGAAAACACAGCACGTATCGTTCACTTTTCACTTGGCGGACCACGCCCAGGACAGGAACCCCTCCCGTCCCATCTTCTGCACGTCCACCCGCGCGACGAGGAACACCGGCCACAGGAGCGCCTGGATGATGGGCTTGATCCACTTGTTGCGCGCGCCGACGGGGCCGGACGTGGACCACGGGGACGTCGCGGTCGAGACCCCGTCCTCCACCCGCGCGACCGCTTTGCTGTCCCGCTCGTCCCACTCGAACGCGAACACGTCGGCGTTGGCGGCGATGCGCGAGGGCGTGACGGACTTGGGGATCACCGCGACGTTCCTTTCGACGTTCCAGCGCAGCGCGGCTTGCGCCGCGCTCACGCCGCGCCGCGCCGCGATCTCGCCCATCGCGGGGTGGTCCAGAACCCCGGACCCTCGGGCGAGAGGCGAGTACGCCGTGACGGCGATGTTCCGGCTCTGGCAATACGACACGAGCTCTTTCTGGGGCAAACGCGGATGCAGCTCGATCTGGTTCACCGCCGGAGCGATGGAGCAGGCGGACAACAACGCCGCGAGCTCGGGCTCGGAGAAGTTACTCACGCCGATGGCGCGCGCCTTCCCGTCGCGCACCAGCCCCTCCATCGCGCGCCAGCACTCGGCGATGGACGCGCGCTCGTCGTCTTGCATGAGCGTGCCTCGCTTCCAGCACACCGGCCAGTGGATCAGGTACAGGTCGACGTATTCCAATCGCAGATCCTCCAGCGTCTGCGCGCACGCGTCGCGCACGTCCTCCGGCCGGCGCCGATCGTTCCACAGCTTGCTGGTGACGAACACCCCGTCCCTGGTGGCGGTGCCGTTCGCGAACGCCTCGCGCAGCGCCGCGCCGACTTCCGTCTCGTTCGCGTACGCCGCGGCGCAGTCGATGTGCCGGTACCCGAGGCGGAGCGCGTCCGCGACGGCGGCGCCCACCACGCCGCGGGGCGCCTGCCACGTGCCCAGCCCCACCAGGGGCATGTCGGTTCCGGACGAGAGCCTGATCGTCGGCGCGGGGCTGGACGTCGCGGAGGAGGCCATGGCGACGCGCCGCGCGGGGGGGCGTCCCGCGCGCGCGGAGAAGAACGCGGGAGAGACCGCAGTGGCGCTTCGGCTGGTGAGCATCACGACGCGCGCGCGCGCGCGGACCTGTGACGCTGTGAGGTGACTCCTGCCTTCGATGTTTCGGATTATTTTCATGTTCGGAGCGGCGGCCACGTCTCTTCATTGGGCATGGCGCCGCCCACGCGGTACGCGGTGCTGCGCGAGGATGGGGAGGACGGGGATGATGGCGAGGCGCCGAGCGTGAGCGGCGTGCGCGATGAGGACTCGAACGATGCGCCCGCTCCCTTCTGGGACGAGGCGCGGGGCCAGCTCAACCTCGCGCTCCCCGTGTCGCTAAGCATGGTGTGCAACCGCGTCATGTCGCTCACCTCCGTGGCCTTCGTGGGGCACCTCGGCGCGCTTCCCCTGGCTTCGGCTGCTCTGGCGACCACGCTGGGGAACGTCACTGGCAACTCCATCATGGTAGGCATGGCCAGCGCGAGCTCCACCATCGGGGGCCAGGCCTTCGGGGCGAAGCGGTACGCCACGCTCGGTTCCGTTTTGCAGCGTTGCCTTCTGATTCTCACCGTCGCCGCGTTGCCGATCGCGGCGACGTGGACCAACGCGGAGGCGGTGTTGCTGCGGCTGGGCCAGGATCCAGACATCGCGCGCCTCTCCGGCGTGTACATGCGGTGCTTGATCCCGGGCCTGTTCTTCTACGCGTGGAACATTTCCACGCAAGCGTACATGCAGTCGCAGCGCATCACGAAACCCAGCGCGGTGGCCGGAGTCGTCGCGGCGGCCGCGCACGTCCCAATGAACTACCTCTTCATCCACGCCTTCGGCTGGGGGTACGCGGGCGCGGGGCTGGCCACGTCCTGGAGCAACGGCGTCGTGCTCTCTGTGAACGTCGCGTACCTTTGTCTCTTCAAGGACAGAGACGCGAAACGACGCGGCGTCGACGACGTTCCGTCTGGCGACGACGACGCCGCGGCGCGCGTCTCCTCGCGCACGTGGACCGGGTGGAGCCTTCGCGACGCGACGTCCGAATGGCGCCCGTTCCTGCGGCTGGCGCTGCCCGGCGTGTTGATGATGGCCGAGTGGTGGGCGAGCGAGCTGAACATCCTCATCGCGGGTTGGCTTCCCGACCCCGAGCGCAACGTCGCCGCGGTGAGCATCTTCCAGATCACGAACGCGTTGGCGTTCATGTTGCCCATCGGCTTCTCCGTCGCCGCGCTCACGCGTTGCTCCAACGAGCTGGGCGCGGGGCGCGCGCGACGCGCCAAATTCGCGTCGGACGTCGCGTTCACGATGATCCTCGTGGTGGAGGCGGCGGTTTCCGTCGCCATCTTGCTCGTGAAGGACGTGTGGGGGTCTCTGTACACCGCGGACGAGCGGGTGGTATCGACGGTATCGAAGTTGCTGGTGCCGTTAGCCGTGTACACCGCGTTCGACGGCGCGCTGTGCGTCGCCTCCGGCGCCATCAAGGCGTGCGGCAAGCAGTGGGTCGCCGGGCCGGTGGTCCTGTTCGCCTACTACGTGGTGGGCATTCCCCTGGCGTACTACCTGGCGTTCGCGCGCGGCATGGGCGCGATGGGCCTGGCGATCGGCGCCACGGTCGGCACCGTGCTCCACGCGGTGATCATCATCGTTGCGGTCCGGCGCACGGACTGGCCGCGCGAGGCGCGCGCGGCGGCGGAGCGCGTCGGGGCGAAGGCAGAGGACGAAAAGGCGATTTTGCGCGACGAAAGCGCGAGGGACGAAGAAGCCGGTCGAGGCGGGAAACGCGCTTTTTCGCCGCGCGCGGAGAGGCACGGCGAGACGCTGCTCCTGCCGATCGCGGAGGTGGAGCTGTGCGAGGCGGCGGCGCCGAAGGAAGCGCGCGTCGCGGACGAGTAGAGCGCGCGCGCGCGCCGCGAGATAGGTCGTAGGCGGCTAAAACACGAAGCGATACCTCGCGAACCTACGCGCTCGCGCCGGCGACGGCGAGGAGCGCAGCGCGGAACCACGACACCTCCAACAGCAGCACCGCGAAGACGCCGCTCAGGGCGAACACCACCCCCGCCACCGCCGCCGCGGCGTCCTCTCCCGCCGCCGCCAACGCCGCCGTCCCGGCGGCGTGCGAGGACGCACCGGTCGCCGCGCCGCGCGCCGTCGCGCCGCGGATCCGCATCGCGTCCATGAGCGCGCGCCCGGCGCTGAGCCCGATGGTGCCGCTCAGCGCGCAGCCCGCGGCGGCCAGCGACGCGTCCACGCCCAGCGCGCGCGCCATGTGCACGGCCAGGCCCGTGGTTGTGCACTTGGGCAGGGACGCCAGCACGACGTCCGCGGGCAGGCCGCACGCCTTCCCGAGCGCCGCGGCGAGGAGCAGGCCGCCCGGGACGGCGACGACGACGGCGAGCGCGAGCGGCGTCGCGTTCTTCCTGAGCGTCTCCGCCTGCGCTCTGACTCGGAACGCCAGGCCCAGCACGGCGACGGGCACGAAATACAGGTAGAACGCGCCGGCGCCGGCGAGGTAGTCTCGAATGCCCGCCTGCGCGCCCACGCCCGTGAGCCAGCCCACCGCGGACGCGAGGCACGCCATCGCGACGCCGCCGGTGACCGTGGGGAACAGACCCAGCCTCTGCGCGCCCGCGGGGACGCGGCGCGCCAGAAGGTACGTCGTCGCCGTCGCGCAGACGTACGCGGGGGCGGCGGTGGCGCGGAAGCTGAGCTCGACCCAGGGGATCAGCGCCAGAGGTACCAGCATGGCCGTCGCGGCGAGCCACAGGAGTTCCAGGGGCGTGCCCCTGCACACCGCGCGCGCCGCGTCCGCGGCACTCATGCGTCGCGCGCGCCTCGCGCTCCGCGCGCGCGTCGAATCCGTCGAGCGCGTCGAGTCTGTCGAGTCGACCGGTCCGCCGGTCTCGGTCGTCTTTCGTTCATCCTCCGCCTCCTCCCCGGCGCGCGACTTCTGCGCGGTCTCGTCCTCCTCGTCCTCGCCGAGCTCCGGGGAAGACGTCCCCGGCGAAAACGCCTGCGCCACTTTCCCCGCCGCGAACATGGTCGCGAGCGTGCCCGCGGCGCACGCCGCGGCGGCGGTCCACAGGTGGCCGCCCGCCGGGAGGTTGGACACCGGAACGGCGGCGATGTAAGGAACGAAGACGCACGCGATCTGCGCGTCCACGGCGTCCACCGCGGGTTTCAGCGTTCGCGTGATCGCCCGGTCGACCCTCCCGTTCGGAGACACGGCGAGCAGGGTCGCGGTGAGCGCGATGAGCGCGGTGACGAGCGGCGCGACCGCGACGCCCGCGGAGGTCATGAGAAACGCCACGAAGCGGAGGTACAGGTCCAGAAAAGCGACGCCCACGCCGACTCGCAGGCACCAGCGCACCAGCGCCGCGAGCACTTCCTTGGAGTGGCGGGGCGTCGGCGCCTCCACGGAAAACGCGTTGGTGACGGAGCTGCGCGCGCGAGTCGAGCGCCGGCGCGCGCGCTCGTGCGTTCCCGGCGTCCGTGAGGAGCACCGACGCGGTGGCAATCGGTCTCTCTCGGCGGTGCCCAAAGCTCGCCCGGAACCAGAAGCCGCGCACCGCGGCCGCCAGGTCGCGGACACGGCGAGCGAGGCGTTCGAGAGGGACGGGCGCGCCGCTGCTGTCGCGCGCGAGGCGCTCCGGGCGAGCACCTGGGGCCGCGAGGCACCGCTCACGGCGGCGCGAACCGCCGCCATGGTTTGAGTGCGTGGCCGAGACTGGGAGCGAACCGCCGCGCGTGGGGTTTCCCGCAATCAACCGAAAGGCAAACTCGTTTCGGCGAGTCGGTGAAAAAACCTTTGAACAGGGTGAAAAAGGAAAAAACCGTCTGCGCGTTGGTTTGCAGACGCGGGAAGCAACTGTTTTCGTTCCTCTTTTGGAAGTGCGCGAACCGTTCTTCCGCGACATCGAAAAGGTGCCGATGGTCCACGCACGACGCACTCGCACGCGCACGTGCTCAGAAACAACCCGCCCCCACACGCAAGTCATTTCAAATGTCTGAGCGTAAGGCTGTCATCAAGAACGCGGACATGTCCGAGGTGCGTGTCCGTCGCGTCACGCGGTACCACGCGGTTTCCGTCGCTTCCGGGCACGCGGAAATGGAATGCCTCTGCGGGCTCTTCTGTTCCCCCCGGAAATCGAAACACCTTCCGGCGACCGTCCCGAGCGCGGCCCTCGACCGACCGCGGGACGCGCGACTCACCTCTTCTATTCCACCCCACCGCTGCTTCGTGAATAACAGGACCTCCAGCAGGATGCCGTGGACTGCGCCACCCAGGTGCGTCTCCTCAAGACTCGAGAGCGTCGGCTTTTGGAATTAACCAACGAGCGCACCGCGCGTGTTTTTTTGACCGGGGGGGCGCGTGATCGCGAGCCTCGCGATCGACCGCGCCCGATCGCGGCGTCGACGCCGCGAACGTTCGTCACGCGGCGATCACCACATGACTGCCTTCGCGGACGGTGTCTTTATGGCTGGACGTCTCGCGCTCGCGAACGGCCGCGCTCGGTCGTCGCCGCGACGCTCCGTTTTTGGCGCCCGAACACTCGCGAAGACGATCGTCCCGAGCCGAAGAGAAGAGACGCCTTCTCGTCTCGGCTCCGTCGCGCCTCTCGACGCGGCACCGCGTCTGACCGCCCCCCCTTTGCGCTCAACAGGCTCTCGAGAAGTACAACATCGAGAAGGACATCGCCGCGTTCATCAAGAAGGAGTTCGACAAGAAGTACAACCCGACGTGGCAC
>MDSV01009617.1_pt1 | contig 10381 bp, 28 predicted proteins | sample 810851 | NCBI WGS metagenome assembly MDSV01 (sample SAMN05326640, study PRJNA326480) | marine metagenome | isolation source: seawater | place: Atlantic Ocean: North East | collected 2012
CTTTCTCATAATAAATTTCCATTTTCTTACGAAATCCTCTCTTCTCATTTGAGGTATTATATTACTCTTACAATCTACATATATAGTTGTTTTATTACCGCTAGTGAAATAAACATCATATCGTCTATATAAAGGATCTCCATAAACAGGACCGACTCGTTCTATTTTACTAAAATTGATTGTCTCACAACCAACTTCTATTATCATACTGTTGCTCATATATTTAGTATTTCTCTTATGCTTTTAATAATGTAACAAGTTATTCTAATTGATATAAGTGATAATATAAAAATTAATACTATTCCAACTATTATAGACAATGTTACTAAAAATGTATTATACACAAGATAGTTTATAAAATGTTCAGACCAAATATTCATTAAATTCATTTTTAACAACAACAACAAGTTTCTCTGTATTGAAATATTATAAAATCAACAACTTCTCTTATTTTCTCTGGTTCATAAATATCTGTCTTACCTACATACTCACAATAATTTTTGAGAATATCTTTATCTTCAATTTCTTTAGGTGCTACTTTAATTAATCTCTTATAGGATTCCCAATAAGAATCTTGTTTAACAAGTTCATTGAATAATATATCTATGTCAGATTCTTTTTCAACAAATATAACTCCTTCTATCTTACTAGACCAATTATTTTGACATTCTATTTTTTGTGGTTTCAATTTAATCATAGTTATTTTAATTTTAAATAATAAAAATACCCAATATTATTATCTGTTCCATAATAAGCAAATTTAACCAAACCTTTTTGAACCTTTAATCCTATTTCTCTAAATTTAGCTTGTGTTGACTTTTCACTTATTCTAATGTAGTTATTTTTTATCATAACACTAATATACGGAATATTATCTAACCAACCAAATAAAAAAACCACTAACTAAAGTGGTTTAATGAAAGAATTGTTAATCTTGTTTTTAATACATGGGGCCATCTCTGGCGAATTCACTAATTTCCGCTCTTTTAAGGTTAGTTGTTCTCATGATGTTTGTTCTTTTTTTTTTGTTAGTATCTCTTATGTATATTAGTATACTATGATTTATAACTAAAAGTTACTTAATTAGTTGGAAAAATTAAATTAGTATGAATTTTATTTTTAATAAAACCATACGGTTAATTAATGATATATACTTAATGATGGAGATAAAAGGACCATTTTCATATAGTGGAAATAAATATAGAATTTGGAAAAAACACTTTAAGGAAAGTTTTTCTAATTATTCTAAAATACATGAGCCCTTTTTAGGTTCTGGTGTTTGTTTATATAATTCTAATAATGGTGGTGTAGGTATTGATATGGATGAGAATGTAATACAATTACATAAATCTTTATTTAACGATGATTTAGTTTATAATATAGAAAGAACTTATAATGAATATTTCCCAAACGGTAGAGATAAAGAATGTTATTTAAAACTAAGAAGTGATTTCAATGAATCTTGGAAGCAAAATGGAACTTGTTCTGATAACACACATATGTTACATTTATTGATTCAATTATCTTTTAACTCACTTTTAAGGTTCAGTAAAAATGGATTCAATGTTCCATTTGGTATGAAACAAGTTGATTTTGATAGGATATTAAACCATCAAAGAATAGTAAAGGAAAAAGAATTTGAATTTATTAACGGTAGTTATGATAGTTTAGATTTATCTAAAGTAGATAAAGAAACAGATTTAATTTATTTTGATCCACCTTACATAGCTTCTAAATTTCAATATGGTGGTTGGGAAAAAGAAGATGAATTAGAATTGTTAGATTACATAGATAATTTAAATAAAGATGGATATAGTTTTTTATTATCTAATACATTCTCACATAGAGGTGTTGTTAATGAGGATTTAATTAATTGGTCAGATAAGTATAATGTTAAATCAATTAACATGTCTTATAACTCATGGTCAGCAGCAGTTAAGTCTGTTAGTAATGAAAAAAATACATTAGAAGTTATTGTTTCTAATTTTTGACAATTTTAATTTTCTTTTTTCGTTAAGATTCCATTCGTTATATTTTGTTACACAAAAATCATTATCTATTAATTGACAATAGAAGTTTTTAGATACAATAGAATTTGAAACATAAGATTTTAAATTATTACCTGAACAATAAAAACTACCATGTATTAATTTTGGGCTATATTTTAAATCGGTTAAATAATTAGTACCACATGAAAAATCATCACCCACGTAATTAGGACATCCTTTAAGTGTAGTTAATTTATTATTAGAACAATCAAAAGTTCCACTGACTTTATTAAAATTTATTGGAAGTTCAGTTAATCCAATTCCATATAAAAAAACATCACCATCAACATCAATTGATCCATCATCATTAATAGTATAATTTTCTATTTTATATTTTTCAAAAACGGTCATTTATTTAATTATTAGTTATTTTATTTTTGTTTTCTAATATTTCTTTTTTAAGGTTTTCGATATGTTTTCTTAAATCTTTTTTTGTATAAATTATATGACCATCTTTTTCCAACTTCTTCAACCTTTCTTCATATTTTTCTTTATTCATATTTTTCTTATTATTTTTTTCAAAATATTTTTTCTTTTCTTATTAAGATTCCATTCTTTGTAATTTTTAGCAAAATAATTACTAGACACATTTAACCCCCTTTCTTTAAGTGATGTATGGAATTGTTCAAATTCTTCAATATCGGATATATTAGTTGTTAAATCATTTTCATAACAATAAAAAATACCACCCACTGACTTTGGACAACCTTTTAATGTAGTTAAATAATTACATGAACAAGAATAATATCTACCAACTGATTTTGGACCACCTTCTAATGAAGTTAAATTATTATACATACAAGAAAAATAACCACCAACAAATTTTGGACAACCTTCTAGTGTTGTTAATTTATTATCACTACAAGTAAAATCACCAGTAACTATATTGAATTTTAATGAAAGTTCTGTTATTTCGAAATGTGATAAATCAACAGAATCATATACATCTATTGAACCATCTAAATTAATAGTATAATTTTCTATCCAATATTTTTCACAAATTTCTTTAATCATATAAGGATTTATAATAATGGATTCTCAACTTCCCAGTTTATTTCACTTTCCCAAGATTCCAATACTTGTTCGTAATTGTATAGTTTTTCCTGCATTTCTCTCATTTTTTCAGAACCTAATTTTTCAGCAACTAATTTTTTTGCTTTATCTGAAATAATTCTTTGCATTTGGTTTTTCCAAGAATCAAAAAAATCTTTAGGATTAACACTAACATTACCTATTTTCATTTCAACAGGTATTTCAACAGATTCTTTACTCCAATCAGTTTCTCCTATAAATTGTTTTTTGATTTCAATTAATTCTTCTCTTGGAATACACCCTAAGAATATATGAGATAGCATTTCATTATCAGACATCAACTCTCTTACTTGTATTTTCATAACTTTATTTTTTAAGTGATTTTTTACAATATTTGTAATATAGTGAATTAATTTCAATTATGAAACTTTATAATAGTTAATTTAATCTTTTATATGATTTATATTCTTCCCAACGCTTCATCATTTCTCTAATTAACTTATATTTAGTTTTTTCATCAGATGTGTTAAACCCTTCTATACCACCAACATCTCTTAGAACAACATCAATGATATCATTCATTTTTTCTTTTTTACTACTCTTCATTTTTCAAATTACCTTTAATAAATTCAACATAGCTTTTTAATTGTGATATATTTGTTAATTTAACCAATCCTTTTCCTTCTAAATAAATATTACCTTCGGTGTCTTTTTTACCATAAGGCGTTAGATATGTGTTATCACCTTTTATTAGTTTGTGATACCTTACTCCATATTTAGTAAAAATAATTTCTGTTAATTCTAAATCACTCATTAGTTAATTCCAATTCTTTGTGGCTAAATGGTCCTATCCATCCACCACCTCTTTTTTCCAACATATATAACCATTTAACTTTTATTGATGAGCTAGGAGAAGGTTTATCTTTAAATATTATCTCACCCACACCCTTAGGTGTCATAACAACATCACCAATCTTATAGTTTATTTCTTCAGTCATATATTTTATTTTATGTGATTAAAAGTAGGTTGATCACCACCATTAAATTCTATTACGTAGATACTTAATTTTTGTTCATCAAATTCCTTTTTATTTATATTATTTTTCTCACAATAATCATCAATTGCTGTTTCAATTTCATCACCTCTTTTATTAGACAATGTTCCTTTTTTACCAATTACTACTACTTTACTCATTTTAATTTTTTATTTTTACTTTAATCGTATTTACTTAATTCTGTTATTTTTGTTAATGAAGAACTATCCCATCTGTCTATAGATATTCTTTTTCCTTCTTCATCAAAATAAAATCCCTTATCATCTATTTTAACCAAATACTTATGTCTCCAGTAATCACCCATACCACTAAATTCCATCATAACCACATCATTTAAATAGATTTTATTTTTATTACGATCTAATCTACCAGACCATGTTTTTTCTTCTATTATTAAATTTTGAGGCTTTTTTAACCTTTCTCTCATTATAAGATAGTCTTTTATGAATTTCATCCATCCTATAAAAATTATTACTATAACTATCGATTGTACCATATCTAATCTAAACTAACGTATATAATATAACCTAAAAATGTTAAAAAACCCAGTGATACTAAAATAATCGATCCAAACCCCCATATATCAATATAATTAGTTGGTAATATACCACTAAAATATTGTGTTAAATAACCTACTATATATGGTATGAATATAATACCTAATATTGTAAATAATAATATTATTATTGTTTTGGATAATTTAATTATGTTAATGCGCATTATTTTTTTCTTTTATTTTAAGTGATAGTAAATTATTTATTCTATTAACTTCTGTTAAGTTAATTCTACCAGATGTTTCAACATAAGAGTCATTTTTATTCATAGTTCGTTTAATTGCTCTTGTTTTTAAATCATCCCAGTAATCATATATAAAATCTACTAATTCGGATTTATCCAATTTATCTAATTCTCTCTTATTCATTTTTTTTATTTTTAACTAAAGAAAATAATAAAAATGGTAAAGCCATTATACCTATAATATAAATTATTATTCTCAGAAGCATAGTTTTACATCGTTTATATTTTATATAATTCAATATCAATAAAGTTCTTTAAAAATTTAATATATAATTATATGAGACATTTATTAAGTTACAACGAAAAGAAAAATATACCAATAAATTTAAACGAAAGTGAATTTATACCAGGTGTAAGTGATAGTGATTATGGACTAGAAGCTAATGTAGTTGCTACTAAATTAGGTGATGAGAATGATTTGGATGTCTTATATGACACTATAATTAATAACAAAGATGTTGTTAGTGTAATATCAAAATTAGATAATCCAGATGTTATTTATATGATTGAAATACTTAAAAATAATCCTGATCAATTAAAAAGATTAACAAACACATTATAAAATTAACATGAATCATTTACTAAGTTACAACGAAAGAAAAATATTAGATGACATATTAAGTCCTTTATATGAATCACAAGTTTTTGAAAATATTAAAAGGTTTGATGAATTTGATGTCATTGACGAAGGTTTTATTTCAAGACTTATGGGCAATGAAGTTGAATTAAAATCAGGTGATGAAATAGAGATAAAATCAGATAAATCTACATTTAAAGGTGTGTTTAAATACATTAATAATGTTGGTACTTTTGTTGATAGTGATAACAATAGATATGTATTAGATGAGAGGTCTAAAGATAAAGTTAGTATATTATCTTTAGATATGAAAGGTGGTGGTAGAGGTTCAATAGAAGGATTTAAATTTTACCCAATAGTAGATAAAAAACTACCGTTTATATTTGTTGATGAGAAGATAACTGGTATAAAAGTTAATGGTAAAAAGGTTAAAAAAATAATATCTAATCAATTTGATACTAAGAAAAAGAAAGTAAATAAAATTACAAAAGCTAATGAATTAGATAATATATTATCTGATATTATGGGTAGATATGATGATGATCCAACTAAAAAAGAATTGGTTAAAATATTAAATGAAATAGAAGATGAAAAATCTGAAGAAGGTGAGAACTGGTCTAATAAAGAAAGAGAAAGGGTGAAATTATTCCTTAAAGGAATAAAAAAGGATAAAACACAAACTCCAGATAAAATAAGTGATGATGTATTTACTAAAGTATTGGATAAAGTTAAACAATATTCTACTAAGGGTGTAATAACAACTGCTATGTTATCAGCTTTAGTATTAGCTCCAGGTTTATCACAAGCTCAAAAAAATCAGATACAAGAATTTGGTGGTGAGGAAGTATCAAATGATATTTCTAGTGAAAAAACTAAAGACAATAAAAAAACAATTGATTTTCAATCTTCTTGGAAAAAATTTAAATCATCTGCTGAAAAGAAATTAAAAAAAGTTAAAGATAATATTTCTGGTAAAGAAACTGATTCCAATACAGAAACTGATTCTGAAAACTCAGATGAGACTATTGTAGTGAATAATAAAGAATATAAATCTAGTGATTTTTCAACAGAACAATTAAATCTAATAAAGACTACTTTAAAAAACGGTAATAAAGTAGGTATTGGTAAATCAACTGATAGAGGAATATCTGAGAAAAAAGCTATTAGTAATTTAAAAAGTAATATTGTAAATAAAACTGGGAGTTCTATAACTAAGGTTTCAACAAATAAACATAAAAGCTCTGTATCAAAAATAGGATCATCATATATATCAGTTGTTGTTACAACTTAATTATTTAATAATATAACATCTTGTTCAACACCTTTTTTAACTAAAAATCTAAAAGGTAGATATCCAATTTCATTAACAAACTGAACGTTAAATTGAATTAAGTTATTGTGTGTATTTGGTTTATTAGATGGCCATATTGATTCATCATAGATAAAAGCCATTTCTTTAATAAAAGGACATAATGATTTAACATTGTTTATTATTTGGTTAAAATCTTCAACATCACCATCTACGTATTTACTCACAAAAAATTTTGTTGTATCTATAACAAACTTATATTTAATTTCATTAAGTTCTTTCATCTTTACTTATCTATAAGGTTCTCCAACTCTTCAATTATGAACTTTGAAATCTTCCAAAAATTATGACCATCTTTAGAATAAGACGCTTTATAATTTTTATTACCACCTGTTATTTTTTCATTATCATCATATAACTTCTTACCTTTCTTTAATTCTTTTATACGTGATAATACTCTTTCCTTAGTGAAATCTTTAGTCCCATCAACACCACCATTTTGTGTAATGAAATTAACACATTTTTCTAAATCTTCTACATTCATACCAGATCCAACATAATGTGTTTGTACTTTCCATTCGTTGTTATCTTTGATTAAGAAACCGTTGTTTATAGGATTGTTTTTTTCGTTTTCTAAAAATTTATCTTTGTTTTTTAGAAGATTAATATTTAATTTACTGAATAGTTCATTAGTCTTCAAAACATCATTAACATCTTTAACTGATATTATATTGAAAACACTTTTATTACTACTATATAAACTTGTTGAGTTTTTATGAAAGTTCTCTAATTCAGTTATAATTTTATTGTCTAAATTTATTTTTTTCTGTTCTACTACTATTTCCATAATTTAATATTTGTTTGAAAAATTAACCTATTTAGTATATATAATATCTTATATTTTGTTTTTATCAACCTTTTGTTATTTTATAAAATTCTCTAGGTATAGCCACATTACCATTTACCGAACACTTAGCATATAATATTTGAAATTCTTTGTGATTTACTTTACATGGTATATAGTGTTCTTTATTGTTGTCCAATTTTTCTATATAACTAGGTCTAGCATTTATTTTATACCAACCGCTATAATCAACTTTGAACATACTTATTTTCTTTTTAATCATTTCTTATTTAATATTGATTTAATTTTATTTTTTCTTTCTTTTAACTTTTCAAGTTTTTCTGTATGTTCGTTTAAAACCTTAAATATGTCTAAATTGGTCACCATATAATTAGCATATCCACTTCTAGACATACTATGAATATAGTTAGCTGCTTCTAACATTTTAGTTGATAATTTTTTATCCATTTTTCTTAAAATTAGTTATGATGTCAATAGCTATAACAACTATAAATAAACCTATTATTATAAGTGATAAAACTATATTAGGTACTATCCAGTTAATTAAACTATTCATTATTTTTAGATTTACATTTATTTCTTAATTCAGCTCCCCATTTATTTGGATCTTCTTTAAATTCTTTATCTAATCTATATGATTCAATTACTATAGATTCCCATTCTTTAGATTCTTTATTTACTTTTATCCATTTATCATAAGGACATATTAAAGAACCTAATGTGTAAATTAATTCATCTCTAACTTTAGACCAAGATTCAAGAGTATTTTTATCATCATCAGATGGACCAATACCTTCAATATATTCTGGTGTTTTACCTGATCCTAAGTTACCCAAAACACCACCAACTAAACCAACGTATAAATCATCAAATTGTTCCAATGTTGGTGTGTATGATTTACCTAATTCAACAACAAGATAAGATCTCCATACAAATTCAGTAAAATCAACATTTGTTTCTTCACATACTTGTTTTAATGTTTCTAATTTTTCCATGTTTAATTTTAAATTTTATTCATATAGTGGATAATAACAACCAACTATATTTTTTGAACTATCCTTTTCACATTCAACTATACTATCATTTGAAGATTCTATTATAATCTCATCATAATAATTTTCATCAATAGTAACATCCTTTTCGCACGAAAATAATGTAATTGTTATTAAAACTATTAAATTTAATATTACTTTCTTCATAATTTTTTGTTTTTTGTTTTTAAATATTCAACATATTCCTTTCCAGCAGGATCACCAAATACTACATTGTTTAATGATATTCTGAATTCTTCTACTAATGAATCTATTGATATTTGTTTTATTTCGTTGTATGTATATGATGACATATCAGATAAATCATCTATTTTTTCTAAAAACTGACCAGTTGAAAACTTATAAGTATAATCATTTCTAAAAGGATATTTAGAACCTTCCCTAGTTATGTTATAGGATAACTTTTTATAAGATGGGTTTTGTTCTTTACTAATAGGTTTATTTTCCATATAATTAATTTATTTATTCTCACATTTATGTTTTTTTCTTTCAGACTTTTTATGTGATTTATATTTTTTACTCATATCTTTTTGTTCTTTTTGATAGTGTTTGTTTGGTTGTTTTTTCCACCAAGGTGTTTTACATCTACTTTGAACACATCCAGTTAATAATAAAACCATCAAAAAAATACATATTCTCATCTTAGCCATTTTTTAATTTTATCAAAAATAGATTTCCTTTCAACTGATTTACTAACAATTGTAGGAACTTTACTACCATCATGATTAGTGTGTGTATTGAATATTCTAGAGTGGTGATTATATCTACTTTGAAATGAATTTAAAAATATCTCATGATGTTCTGGTTTTAACTTACTAAAGTCTGTCTCAATATTTACAACCAATTCTTCTTTTTCACCACCTGGAAAAAACATTATAATCTTATCCACACAACTTACTTTAGCTGTTGATGGTATTGTTAATTTATTATCATTACTAATACTTATATTTCCTGATTTCATATTTTATTTTTTTATTAAACAGTAGGTAAATGTCCAGACAACTTACTCATTAGTTTAAGTGTTTCTCCATTATATCCATTTTCTTTCTGTAAGTTTTCAAATCCTTTTAGGATATCTTTAGATATTTTTTTACTAGCTTCGTTTCTACCATCAGTATAGTAATCATCACTAGCACAATGTTCTAACCAACTCAAACAAAGTCTTGTGAAATTTTGTTGAAGTGTCCTATGTTCTTTTGACATAGCTTTGTTGAAATCCTTTGACTTATCACCGTAGGTATTTAGAAAGTTAGTTATTTCATTTGTTAATTTCTTAGCATCCATAATATTTATTTTTATACAATATAATAAATAATATTAAATATAACAACTTATTTTTTTAAAACCTTTTTAATAATTGATTTTATCTTTTGTTTTTTAACCCAATCAGTATAATTATCTTTTTTTAATCCTCTTTCTTCAAGTGTTGTTATAAATAAACCAGATACTTTTATTTTAGAATAATTAGTAGTTAGTTTATTATTTTTACAATAAAAATTACCATTAACTATATTTGGACCATTATCTAATGATGATAATTTATTGTTACTACAATAAAAATTACCAGCAATCTCTTTAGGACTTAATTCTAGTGAAGTTAAAATATTATTTGAACAATCAAAAGATCCTGTTATGTATTTAGGAC
>MDSV01066512.1_pt1 | contig 10380 bp, 6 predicted proteins | sample 810851 | NCBI WGS metagenome assembly MDSV01 (sample SAMN05326640, study PRJNA326480) | marine metagenome | isolation source: seawater | place: Atlantic Ocean: North East | collected 2012
CGGCGGGCGCCGTCTCGCTGGTGGCACAGTCCTTCGTCCCCGTCGCGGCATTCGCGGGCCGCGCGTCGCGCGTCGCGCTCGTCGGCGGCACGGACGTCCCGCACGCGCCGCCCATCGGCTACCTCAAGCACTGCCTGGCGCCGTGCCTGCGGACGCACCTCGGGCTCGCCGTCGACGCGGAGGTGACCCGCCGGGGGTACTTCCCGCGGGGCGGGGGCGAGGCGGTCCTGACCGTCGTCCCACACGGCGTCGCGAGCGATTCGGAAAAACAAACGCGTAGCTCGTTGCCGTACCCTCCGTTCACGATCGAGCGCCGCCGGGTCAACCGAGGCGGCGACGGCGAGCCCGCCAAGCTCGGATGCTGGATCGTCAACGGCGCGCCGGACGGGCCGCGGCAGCAGACGGAGAGCCGGGCGGCGGCGGCGGCGGCGCTGCGCGCTTTGTTAGCGAAAAGCCCCACCGTCGCCATCGCCGCGGAGGCCATGGCGAGGGCGGGCGTGCCCGTGGACTGCCGCACGGCGGTCGAGCCGGGCGACGGCGATGGCGGGAGCGTGCTGCTGAGCGCCTCGTCCGTGGACGGGACGTGCGTGTTGGCGGTCGGCCTCGTCTTTGAGCCGCCGGGTGCGTTTTCAAAAACAAAAAAGACGACCGACGACGAGAAGAACGACGACGAGAAGAACGCGCGCGTCAAGGCGCTCGTGGCGCTCGCGTCGCGCGCCGGTGAGGCGCTGGGGGAGCTGGTCGAGTCCGGCGCCGCCGTGGACGACCATCTGCTGGACCAGCTCATCGTGTTCATGGCTCTGGCGGACGGGCGCGGCGGGAAAAAATCACGCGTCGTCGCGAGGGCGCCCGTCTCGCCGCACGCGCGAACCGCCATGGACGTGTGCCGCGAGGTGGTCGGCGCGCGCTTCGAGGTTCTGGAGGGCGCGGCGGGGGGGGTCAAGGAGGGTCTGGTGGCGGTCGAGTGCGTCGGGATCGGCGCGACCGTGAGGTGACGAGCGGGGAGGCGAGTGCGGTTGAGTACGAAAGGTGATTCGTTCGTTTCGCGACGTCGCTCTCATCAGAGAAAAGAATCTTAAAACCCGAACGCGAAGCCCGCGGATTCGCGTTGGGTCTCGGTGGCGAACAGCCCCGCCAGAGCGTTCGTTCGCGGCGGAGACGGAGACGTCCCCGTTCCCGGTTCCCGCGAAGCGACCGGCGTCGCTTCGCGGCGCGGTTTTTTTTTCGAAGACGACGTCGGCGGCCGGGTCCCGCCGTCGTCGAAAAAGCCGTTTTCTTTTTTTTCGCCAGACCCCGCCTCCTCCCCCGGTCCATCCTCGCCCAGAACCCGCCGGACCGCCTCCGAACGCAGCACCTCCGGCCGGTGTTTCCGCAGCGCCTCCAGGAAGTCGGCGTACAGGCTCCCGCGCGCGTCCCGGGACTCCAGGCCGCTCACGAGGTCGGCGGCGAGGCCCGGGCTCGCGTCGCCCCCTTTCCCCGCCGCCGCGGCCCGCTTCAAGAAGCGCAACACTTTCGGCGCCGTGCGCGGCGAGCAAAAGTTTTGCGTCACCGCCGCGGTTTCCGTGAGGTTGAGCGCGGCGTGCCACCACCCGCTCGGGACGAAAAGCACGTCCCCCGCGCGGCACGTCCCTTCCAGAACCTCGTATCGCGAGACGCGTCGCGATCGCGGTCCGCTTCCCCTCTTTCGCGTTTTTTCAGGCGCGCGACCGCCCGCCTCTTCCGCCTCCTCCTCCGCGCCGCTCTCCTCCTCCTCGGCGTCCGCGCGCGAGGCGTACGCGTGTTCGTAGAAGCCGGCGTACCACTCCACCAGCGTCACGGGCTGCGCCACCACGGCGCCGTCCTCCGAGGGGTGCACGCCCGGGGGCGGCTCGCCTCCCGGTTTGAACAGGATCCACCGCTTCGCGCCGCTCACCACGGCGTTCCACGCGCTCGTGCCGTTGGGGTCGACGTGGAACGAAGACCCGGACCGCGCGGGGCCGTGGATGAACCACCGGTGATCCGGTCGGCGCGCGCCGAGTAACGCAAACAGGTCGTCTTCTTCGTCACAGCCGCAGATGATCTCCGGCGGTCGGTATCCCGTCTCGGACTTCTCGGAAAACACCTCCGGCGCCGTCTCCACGAACGTCTTGTCGAACAGATACAGCGGCGCGTCGTCCACCGGACCGACACCGCCCTCCTCGGGCCGCCGCGACGCGTCGACGTACGCGCGCCAGTCGGCTAAACGAACGGGGTACCCGCCGACGCTGAACGTCGCGTTTTCGTCCCGCACGTTTGCGACTAACGCGTCCAGGCTCCAGGCTTGTGTTTCCACCGCGGCCCAATGCGCGCACGCGCCGCGCAGGATCACCGGCTCGTTTCGCGCTTCGTACGTCTCCACGAACGCGGCGCGCGCGCGCGCCGCTTCCTCCGGGCGGAGGAGGTTTTTCGGGACGCGCATCACCGGCACGGTCTCCTTCTCCAGCCACGCGGGGTCCAGCGGGCGGTGCGTCGCGAGGTGACGCGAGTACAGCGCGTCGGAGAAGATGCGCGGCGGCGGCGGCGTGACGTTTTCGTTTTCGTTTTCGTTTCCGTTCGCGCGCGAGACGAACGCGTCCGGCGAGTCTCGCCCCGTCGTCGGAGAAGGAGAAGTCGACGTCCGTCGCGCCAACCCGTCGTCGTCCGCGCAGGCCGCCGACGCCGAGGCGCCGCGCCGGTACGTCTCGCGCCACGAAGCGCCCCGGAACACGAACGCCCCGCCGTCCCGCCGCAGCACCGCCGCTTTCCACAGGTCCTCGTGGCACGCGAAAGCGCGAAACACCCTGCTCACCAGCGACAACGACGCGAGCGCCTCGGGCCCCACGCCGTCGTCCTCGTCGCCGCCGCTCAGCAGGCGCATCAGCGTCGCATCCGGAAGCGCGGCGAAGGCGCCGAGGCCCTCCAGGCGCGCGCGGGCGGACGCCGCCGCGGCCTCGGGGGAGACCAAGTAGCGGTTCCCCTCGGGCAAAATGCCGAGGGGGTGCGGCCGCATCGCGTCTGAGGCGGCGCGCCGACTGACGGGGGGGGGTCCCGGCGTCGGGGACGAGCCGCCCAAAAAGGCGGAGAGAGTCGCGTTGAAATTATTTCGAGCGCGCCGCGCGCCCGCGCCGAGTGGCGGTCAGGGCGACGACTTTTTCAGTTGCACACGCGACGACTCGCCGCGCCCCGCCACACTCCCGCGCGCGCTGACCCGCACGCGCTGGGCACGAGCGCGAACGCCACCTGTGTGAGGGTCGCCGGGTCCACCTTCGCTTCCTACCCGACGCCTCCGAAGCGTCGTTGAGCGGTCGCGGGTGATCTGCGGTCTCGCGGTCTCGCGATTTCAAGCGCGGGCGACGCGTTCGGTGCCAATTTAGGACACGGCGTCGAGGGAGGCGGCGAACACGACGAACATGGCCGCGGCGACGTCTCTCGTGCCCGTCCCCGAGAACAAGGATGCGTTCATCAAGATGGCGTCCTACCCCCTGATCAAGCACACGGACATGGAGAGCGAGATGCGCACGGAGGCGATGGAGATCTGCACGAGCGCGGTGGAGAAGTACCCCGCGAACCAGGAGAAATCGTCCCAGCTCGTCAAGGAGCTCATGGACAAGAAGTTCGGCGCGCCCTGGAACGTGGTCATCGGCGAGTACTTCGCGTTCGAGGTGACCACGGAGGTGAAGCACCTGTTGTACATGTTCTGCGGGGGGACCAACGCGGTGCTGTTGTGGAAGAGCCAGTGAAGGCGTGGTAGCACGCGCGGCGAGGCGGTTGTGAAAATCCAGATGTGCCTCGATCTCGTTCGTCGTCTCGCGTCGTTCTCAGCGCCACGACTTTCCGCTCGTCTCGTCATTGCGGGACGCGCGGGAGAGGCATGCGCGCGCGATGACGCGGAACCGCAAGATGGCGCAGCGGCGCAAGCGGTCGGTGGACCCGGACGTGCCGACGGACCCGGCCGCGTTCCTGGAGGGCGGCATCCCGGGCAAGTACAAGTGCGTCTCCACGCTCGAGGAACAGCACGGCGGGCACCTGTACTGCGTCTCCGTGTGCGGGCTGCGAAACGATCACGCGGACCTGTTCGCCACCGTGGGCGCGAACTGCGCGTCCGTGTACCGCCTCGAGGACGACGGCGGCGTCACGCTGCTCCGCGCCTTCGCGGACGACGACCCGGAGGAGCAGTACTTCGCGTGTGCGTGGTGCGAGGCCTCCACGGGCGAGCTCCTGCTCGCCGTCGCGGGGCGATCGGGGGTGGTGCGTGTGCTGGACGCCAGCGCGCCGGGGACGCGGGCGGGTGGAAAAACGCGCGCGCCGGTGTTTCGCGACTTGAGGGGACACGGCGGCAGCGTCAACGACGTCCGCGCGCACCCGTGCGCGCCGCACTTGCTTCTCAGCGCCTCGAAGGACGAGTCGTGTCGGTTGTGGAACGTCGACAACGGCGTGTGCGTCTTCGTCTTCTCCGGCGCCCTCGGGCACAGGAACGAGGTGTTGTCCGTCGACGTCAAGCCGTCGCCGTTGTTTTCCAAGCGTCGCGCCTCCGGGAGCGTCGACGGAAACGAAACCGACGCCGACGACGCCGACGCGCGTGACTTCGTGTTCGTCTCCGGCGGGATGGACAACACCGTCAAGGTGTGGTCCACGCGCGGGTACTCGCACCTGCTCGAGCTCAGCGAAAAGTGGCCGGAGCAGCGGAAAAAAACCAAGGACGGCGCGATCGCGCGCGCGCGCGTTGGCTCCAGTCCGGACGACGTCGTCTCGCGCCGGCGCGACCCGTTCACCCCGCGCGACGCGGTCCCGCCGCGGCAACCCGCGACGGACGTGGAGACCGCCACGTCGGGTCCGGACACGTCTGCGCCGTTCCCCACGGGCCACGTCCAGACCCCCGTCTTCTCTTCGTTCAAGATGCACGGCAACTACGTGGACTGCGTGCGGTGGTTCGGCGACTTGGTGCTGAGCAAGAGCGTGGAGCAGAAGGTGCTCCTTTGGGCGTTCGACCGCGCGCGCCGCGAGAAGGGCGAGGTGGGCGTGCGCTTCCGGGTCGTGCGCGAGTTCGCGGCGAAGCACGCGGACATATGGTTCCTCCGGTTCGCGGTGGACGTCGGCGCGGGGTGCGTGGCGCTCGGCAACCGCGTCGGCGACGTCTTCGTGTGGAACGCCAACGCCGCCGCCGGGTTGCGCGGCGGCCGCGGCGGCGCCCCGGCGCCGCCGACGCTGGTCGCGGCGCTCTCGGACAGGCACTGCACGAAGGCTGTGCGGCAGACCGCCTTCGCGCGCGGCGGGCGCGTTGTGCTCGCCGCGTGCGACGGGGGGACGGTCTGGCGCTGGGACTTGGTCGAAAACGTCGCGGCGCGGACCGGCGCGGCGGAAAAAAAAACCGACGAAAAAAAGCCCTCGTCGGAACCTCTCGACGCGGCGCGCGACGACTTGGGTTACGACGATCGAACGAACGATGAAGCGAACGCGAACGCGAACGCGAGGCTCGCCTCGCCTCTTTTCGCCTCGAGGCTCGTCGCGGACGTCGCGTGCGTCTCGGACTCCTCCGAGAACCCGAGCGTGGTGGACCTGGTGAGCGACGACGAAAACGCCGCGGGCGTCGACGCGGCGCACGACGCCGTAGTCATTCGGTGAGGATCGAACGCCGTGGACCACCTTTCGGGGTCGTTCGATGAAAACGGCGCTCGGCGTGGCTCGCGCGTGATCGTCATCGCTCGCGTTTCTACGGTATGAATAGCTCCTACGTAAAAACGTCGAGTCGCGTCGTTTCACGGGACCCCCGTCCAGGAGCCGCGTTCGCGTCTCTCGCGCGAGGCGCGCGTCGTCTCGTCGAGCGCTCATCGCGACGCGCCGTCGGACATCCCTGGGTCGACTTCGTTGACGTGCTCGGGCGCGTCCACCTTGAGGCACAGCCGCCACTCGCCGCAGCACCCGTCGATGCTCGGCGAGCGGTGCACGATGGCCCGCCCCGCGTTCCCGGGCCACTTCTCGCCCTTCAGGAGCACCAGCTCACACTCGCGAGACTGCTTTTTTATTTCTTTCAGGACGCGCGAGTCGGCGGCGGACCCGACCGCCGCCTTGGCGACGTCCCCGAACCCCCGCCCGAGACGGTCGCTCGCGAGCGAGACGACCAGCGAGGCGCGCTCCGACAGAACCTCCGTGCCCGCGCCCAGGTACGTGCACATCACGCGCAGAGGCACGTGGTCCACGTGGTACTTGGAACAGAGCGTCCGCCGGAGCAGGCTCACCGCCACGATCGCCGACGCCGAGCCCGTCGCTTCGCAGTACTCGGAGACCACCGCGCCTATGTCCCGCTCGAGCGCCGCGATGGCATCCCGCGCGCCCGCCGGCTCCACCTGCGCGCCGCCGAGCAACGCGCGGGCCAAGCCGAGCGCCGAGACGTCCGCGGCGGTGACGTCCGCGGAGAAGGCGGAGGCGGAGGGACGCGCTTCCGAACCTCGCACCTCGCCGCGCACGTGCACCTCGCCGTCGACCGTCTCGAGCGCCTCAGCGAGGCCGCCGGCCTCGAGCGCGGCGCGCAGCGCCGCGCGCGGCGCGTCGCCGACGTACGCCACGCGCGTCGAGGGGTCCTGGACGGACCGCCAGGCCTCGGTCCACGCGGGAGAGGGGACGGTCGAAGTGGACGGCGCGGTGGTGACATCCGACGCGGCGCGCGCGTGGAGCCGCGCCGCACCACGCCGCGCCGCGCCGCGCGGGCGCGCGACGCGCGACGCGCGCGATGTCGATGGCGTCGCGGCGATGCGCGACGCGAGAGCGCTCATGTCGTCGCGAGCCCGACTGTGGCGTCGCGAGCTGGCGGAAGGCGAGAGGAGCCGTCGACGATAGACTTTTGTCATCGATAAAGCTGGACCAAACGATTGACATCTTTCCACACACGTTTTCACCCTGGCTCTTGGCCTCCGCGCGCGACGAACGAAGCCGCCGACGCGCGACGAGCGGAGCGACGCCGCGGCCCCGGGTACGAAAAATGTACGATCGTCTGAAGAAGAGGGAGGCACGCAGCCGACGAAAGGCGGCCGCGCAGCGCGTGGCTCGAAAGGCGCGTCTCGGTGTCTGTCACATTAACACTTTCGAAAGTATCGTCTCGTCGTCAGTCCGTCAGTCCATCTCGAGCACTTTGTCGTAATACGCGCCCGCGCCGGCGAAGTCCCCGAGGTCGGTGAGCGCGTCGGCGATGGCGCCGCACACCGTCTCGTCTCCCGCGTTTTTCGCCAAACTCTCCACGGACTGCAACGCCCGCACCGCGGTTCTCAAGTCGGCGTTCCCTCCGAACCGAGTCAAGCAACTCGCGTAGCCTTTGGTCGCGGCGAGGTACGCCGCGGCGGAGACGCCCGAGAGGCGCGCGGGCGCGAACGTCCGCGGCGAGACGTCTTCGCTCGGCTCGTCGGCGAACGCCTTTTCGCACGCCGCGCGCGCCTCCTGGAACGCCTCCAGCGCGGCTTCCGTGTTCCCGAGCTTCAGGCTCTCCGTCCCGGCCGCGATGGCCTCCGCGCCGGGCCACGAGTCCGTGCACTGCCCCTCGAGGTTATCCCAGTCGAACGCGCACGCGTTTTCGTCGTCCCTGTCCGCCAACAGCCGTAACTTCTCGTTGAGGGACGCGAGCTCCAAGCGTTTCTTGCGGCTGCTCACGCCGGAGATGGCGGCGCCGATGAGTGCGAGCGTCTGCAGGACCAGGAAGAAGGGCCAGTACGTGCGCCCGAACGTCTGGAACGCGGAGGGCTCCTTCGCGGGGGACGGAGCGCCTTTACCGGCGGCGACCGAGAAGATCGGATTGGTTCGCGGTTGTTGGCGAACGATCGTCGCGTCGTCCTCCCCGAGCCTTCTCAGCAGGCTCGCGCGCGACGCGGAGACGTCGGCACCGGGCGTTCGAACGTCCCCGGTCTGAGTGGCGCGCGCCACGCACGTCGTGGGCCCGGAGATACGCCCGCGGGCGCGAGCGGGATGGCGCGCGCCTGAAGGACGCACGAGCCTCGCGCGGGAGGGTGTCAGCCTCGCCGGCGACGGTAACGAACTTCGCGTCGCGCTCGTCATCGACCCCGCGATCGCCGCCATCGTCGCGCGTCTCGCTTTTACCGCGCACCCGGTCGATTGAGCGCGTCGGCGCGGAACACGCCCGCGCTTCGCGAGCGGCGCTCAACCGGGGGGTCGTGCGCTTTTCCGCTAGCTAGTGACGGCAGGGGAGCCTCGGGTGATGAAGGAGGGAAAAATATCGTCCTGATGTTGATTGGGATTTGCCTGCTGGGGATTTTGCCAGTGCGCAGATTCTCGCGCGATGTTGCCGAAGTCAACACTTCGGATTGTCGGGGGTCGCTCACATAGTTTTTAGTCTCATGTTTTCCGCGGCGTTGCGCAGGCCCGTCACGCCCTCAAAAAGAAAGAAAGAAACCTCCACTTCGGAACACGACACAAAAGAATACTTTGCTCGCTCAGGGGCGAAGACACACGCGGCCACGACGCCATTGTGGTCCGCGACCGCGCCCCCGCACGCCGCGGCCCTCTCCTCCGCGAACCCGCGCTCATCGTTCGTCCCGTCACGAACGCGCGGGGACTTTTCGCGCGGCTTCAACGCACGCGCGCGCTGGTCGATGGGGACCACTTCCAGCGCGCCCGCGCGAGATTCGCGCGGGGACCTGCGTCAGCGCGCGGCCCAGCAGGCCCGGCAGCCGCGGTACACCGTGCCCCCGGGGTACGCGAACGCGCCGCAGCCGTTCCCGGGGCAGCAGAACTACGCCGCACCGAGGTACTACGGCCAGGTACGCGCGCGCGCCCGCGGTCTCGCCGAAGAACCCCCCCTCGCGCTCGCGTCCCCACGCGGAACGACACGTCGCGTTCGACGTCGTGCCACGGCGCGACCGAAAACGCGGTCCGTCACGAGTGACGGGGCGAAAAAAAAACCAAAACCGTCGACCTTCTCGTCGAACGCTCTCGTGTGACATTCGATGACACACACGACTCACGCGCGCGCCCCCATTTTTTGTCTCGCTTCCCCTGAACCGAACCGCAGGCGGCGCCTGTTTCCGAACCCGCGCAGGCGCCGACGGAGCGCGCGACGCGGACGACGACGATTCGCAACCACGTCAATCTGAAGAAAGATTCGCTCGCGCTGACACGCGACGCGGCGTCGCCGAGCGGATGGGCGTGCGCGTTTGTCTTCGACGCGAACCTGCCGTGCTGGGTGTCCGTTTTTCTCAAAGCCAAGGACGCGCCGAGGGACGGCAGCCGTCTGACGCTGACGGAGAACCGACCGCCGCCGCCGCGTTTGCGACGCGACGCCGGGTTGGGCCAGACGATGAAAGTCCCGCTCTCCGCGCGCGACGCCGACGCTCTCCTCGCGTTTGTCGACGAAAACGCTTCGGGCGGCGACGCGGCCGCGCGCGCCTCGGCGTCTGACACGTACGCGCTGATCGTTCGTCTGGAGTGCGTGGTGGACGCGCTCGACGCGCAGAAGACGGAGACGGGCGAGACGAGTCGCGAGGTCGATCGCGCGCCGTCGCCCTCCGGGCCCGCGGGGTGCGCGCTGGACGACGCGTCGCAGGCGCAGACGACGTTCGCCGCCGTCGCGCGCGGCGACGGGGGCGACGACGCCGCTTCCCTGGCCGTCTCCGTGCTGAAGCAGAAGATCTGGGTGGACGGCGTGGCGTACGAGCTGCAGGAGATCTTCGGGATCGAACACTGCTCGACGGGGACGCCGCTGGAAGACGCCGACGCCGACGCCGACTCGGGCAAGGAGTGCGTGGTGTGCATGAGCGAGCCGCGCGACACCACGGCGCTGCCCTGCCGCCACCTGTGCATGTGCGGCGCGTGCGCGCGCATGCTCCGGGGGCAGAGCAACAGGTGCCCCATCTGCAGAACGCCGGTGGAGAGCCTGCTGGAGATCAAGGTCGCCGCGAAAGATTCGGCGGAGTAGCGACGTGACGACGAAGAGCTTGTCGAAAAAAAGACTCGAGCGCGGCGCCCAAAAAAAGTGTGTGACGAGTCGTGACAGCGTGACGCGCCCGCACCAAAAAAATTTTTCCCGAACCGCGCGGAATCGTGACTTGAGACCGTGCGTGAATTCGGGAGTCACAGACCGTCGTGGGCACGTTTTTTTTCGCGAAAGGCTAACCGACCCGCTCGCGCGAAACCGGATTTCCGCCGCGCGGAACCCGAAATCTGGCTCGACGAATCGGAGTCGAGCTCACGAGCTTCGCCTCGAGCGGGGGGCGGTTCCAGCGATGGGGGTGATGAAAACACCGCGAGCGCGCGCGCGCCGGCCATAACAGCACACGAACCGCTCGACACTACCCCGTCGCCCGAAAACCATGCAGGCCATCGCCTCCGCCACCGCCGTCCGCCCCCAGTTCGCGGGCGCGAAGAAGTCCTTCGCCGCCAAGA
>MDSV01111039.1_pt1 | contig 10380 bp, 10 predicted proteins | sample 810851 | NCBI WGS metagenome assembly MDSV01 (sample SAMN05326640, study PRJNA326480) | marine metagenome | isolation source: seawater | place: Atlantic Ocean: North East | collected 2012
CAACTGCAATTCCAATCATTAAATAAATATCAAAATTATTAAATGACATTAAATAAATTCCTGTAACTGAAAAAAATAAAATTAAAGGAATTAAAAAATTTCTAGGTGTAGCTAGAACTCTGGCAATATAAGGAATAAGTGGTAGATTTAAAATTAATAAAATAACCATTCCTATATACATTGACATTATAACAGACCAAAATATTTCTGGGTTAGTCATATAAAGTCTTGGACCAGGTTGAATGCCAAAACCTAATAAAGCTCCTAACATCACTGCAGTGGTTCCACTTCCGGGAATTCCTAAAGTTAACAATGGAACAAATGATCCTGAACAAGCAGCATTATTTGCTGTTTCTGGTGCTGCTAAACCATGAACGCTTCCTTTACCAAACTTTTGTTTTTCTTCCTCATTTACGTAGTTTCTTTCCATTCCATATGCTAGAAAAGATGCAATAGTTGCACCAGCTCCTGGAAGTACACCAATTAAAAATCCTAAAACAGATGATCTAGGAATAGATTTAAGCATTTTACTTCTTTCATCTTTATCTAATTTGATAGAACCTAATTGAGAAAGAGAAATTTGTTCTGTAGCTCTACTTGGATCTTTTGCTTTTAAAATAATTGTTAAAGCTTCACTCATTGCGAATGTTGCCATAACTACCAGTACGAAGCTAATTCCATCAGTCAAATTCATATTATTAAAAGTAAATCTTGTAATATCTGATAAAGAATCTTGTCCTACTGTTGCTAACATTAAACCTAAAATTACCATCATCATTGCTTTTAGAAATTGACCTTTTGAAGAGAAAGCTGATACAGCTGTTAACCCTAAAACCATTAATGCAAAATAATCTGGAGATCTAAAAGCTAGACTTACTTTTGATAAACTTGGTGCAGCAAATAGTAGAAATATTGCTGAAAGCGTTCCACCTGCAAAAGAACTGTAAGCAGCAATCGCTAAAGCTTTTCCTGCTTTGCCCTGTTGAGCCATCGGGTAACCATCAAATGCCGTTGCAACCGTTCCTGGAACACCTGGAGCATTAATTAAAATTGATGAAGTTGATCCACCAAATACTGCACCGTAATACACACCTGCCATTAAAATTAAACCAGTAGAAGGTTCAAAGCCATAAGTAATAGGTATCATTAATGCGATTGCAGTCATTGGACCTAGTCCTGGAAGCATTCCAATTATCGTTCCAAAAAAACAACCCATCATAACCATTAAAATATTTTTAAGACTTAAAGCAGTTTGTAAACCTATTAATATTCCTTCAATCATCCTATAATTCCTAACATCTTAAGAAATGGGTCTCTTAAATAAATATCTAAAAGTCCGTGCAATAAGAACATAAACATAGCCACAAAAGGGAAAGATAAAATTAACATCCAAATCCATCTTCTCTCTCCTAAAAAATAGTATGAAAAAAATAAAAAAAATGATGTTGATAAAAAGAAACCTATTTTTAAAAGTACAAAACCATAAATAGTTACAATAATAATTAAATATAATGTACTTTTATAATCTAATACTTTGTGGTCTACTTTAGATGGATTTCTTTCTGGTAAAGCTACATACAACGTTGAAAGAAACATTCCAAGATATGCAAGAAAAGTTGGAAATGTTTTTGCATTAAAAGGTGCATTTTCATCAAAAGAAAATACTTGAATTTGATAAGTTTGATATAGATAAAAGGCAGATAAAACGAAAAAAAGCAGTGAAATAATTTTATCTGTACTTATTCTCACTGCTTTTTTCCAAATTTATAATCCTAAAGGATTATATAACCCCTAATTTTTTCATAAGCGCTGTCATTTCTTCAGTTTGTTTTTCTAAAAACTTAACAAACTTTTTGTCTGGGTTGTAAATATTTACCCAAGCATTTCTTTTTCGAACAGCTTCCCATTCAGGTGTTTTTTGTACTTTGCCTAACATTTTAGCAATAGCTTTTTTTTCTTTATTGCTCATACCAGGAGGACCAAAAAATCCTCTCCAGTTAACAAATTGTACATCAAAACCTTGTTCTTTCAGCGTTGGAACTTCTGGGGCATCAGATACTCTTTTAGGAGCAGTAATACCAATTATTCTTACTTGATCTCTTGCACCCATAACTTCACCTAGTCCTGTAGAAAGAATTTGAGTTTCTCCTGATAGCAATCCTGCTAACGCTTTTCCACCAGCATCATAAGGAACATAAATAACTTTATTTGGATCAGCTCCAGCTTCTTGGAATGCTAAAGCACCAATTAAGTGGTCCATGCTTCCTCTAACAGATCCACCTGCCATTTTTACAGAACTTGGATCTTTTTTGTAGGCTGCTACTACATCTTTAAAGTTTTTAAATGGTGAGTTTTTAGCTACTGCTATTGCACCATAATCTCCAATAACTCCAGCAATAGGTGTTACATCTTTGTAAGATAGAACTCCACTACCACCACTTGTTATGTATCCCTTATGTCTAGTAATTGATCTCAATACTAACGGTGTAGATTGAACTAAAATAGTATTCGCAGGTTTAGTGTTAATCATAAAAGCAAGTGCTTTACCACCGCCACCACCTGACATATTTTCAAATGATGCACTTTGTAGTAAACCAGCTTTAGTTAAAGCTTCTCCAGTACCTCTAGCAGTTCCATCCCATCCGCCTCCAGCACCACCACCAATTACAAAATGCAATTTATCGATTGCTATAGAGCTTGTTGTTGTTGCTGAAAAAAGTAAGATAGCTGAGAATAATACCGAAATTATTTTTTTTATAGATTTCATTTTTTCTCCTCTTTATTTTTATTAGAGTATTAGATTAAATTAGATGAAATTAGTCAATAACTCATTTAAAAGATAAATTATGAGCTCAATAACATTAGCTTTTAGAAAATTAAGTATACAAGAAATATACTCCAAAAGCTTTTTGTTAGTTATTCTTATTTCTATACCCAGTGCAATTTTTGCTGACTTTCTTAATATTCCTTTAGCTTGGATGATAGGACCGATGGTGGCCACCTCTATAGTTTCACTAACAGGATACAAGATTATAATGCCAAAATTAGTATTAAGCTCAATTTTAATGATTTTAGGATTGCATATTGGAAATTATATTGACCAAAATCTTCTTAATCAGATGTTTAATTGGATTTGGACTACGGTTATAATGTTTTTTTATATTGTTGTTAGTATCTTAATAGTTTCAAAATATTTGCAAAAATTCTCAGACTATAAAGAAAAAACATCAATATTTTCTGCTGCTCCTGGCGCATTAGGTCCTTTGATGATTTTGGCTGAATACGAAAAATCTGATTTATCACAAGTAGCTACAGCACATTTGATTAGATTGATTATAATAATAACAGTATTCCCTTTTATAATTGTAAACCTTTCACCAACTTCATCATTAGAATTAGAAAAATTTGACTATATGTCTCAAAATCATTTGGAATTAGTTTTATTAATTATAGTATCGTTAATATTCATATTCTTTTTTGATAAAGTTAAAGTTCCAGCAGCTCTACTATCAGGTACTTTGGTTGCAAGTGGTGTCTTACAAATATTTGATATTGCATCATATAAATTACCGGATTCATCTATAAATTTCTGTTTATTAATTTTAGGAGCATCAGTTGGATGTCGATTTGCAAACAAAACATTTAAAGAAGTTGCTAATAATTCATTTCATGGATTAGTTGCAACTTTTCTTTTAGTCTTACTTGGATTGTTAGCTGCTCTAATTTCAAGCTTCTTAGTTGATAATAATTTTTTAACTTTAATCTTATCTTTTTGCCCTGGAGGTATTTATGAGGTAGCAGTAATAGCTATAGCTTTTGATCTTGAGCCAGACTTTGTTGCCTTCCATCACATTATACGGCTTTTAATGATTTTATTTATTGTTCCTTTAATTCTTAAATTTATAGATAAAAAAAAAGCCCCCTAGTCTAGGGGGCTTTTAATATTTTATATTTTAATTTTAATTAAAATTGAAATCCAACACTAACTTTTCCGTAAGCGAAAGTAGGATCTGCATTAACAGTACCATCATCATCCCCTACGTTAATTAGCTTGAAACTATCGTATTCAGTTACACCTGCTTCAGTTTTTACATATAGACCTGAGTCATGTAATGTTTTAGATCCAAATCCAATTGTTGTACCTTCTAAAGTAAAAGATTGGTTTGCATCTAAACCTGCACCTGATGCTGCAAGATCAAACTCTGAATATCCTATTTTTAAATAAATAGCTGAGTTTTCACTTGTTGAAAAACTAGGTTCTAGTGAAACTGACATGATGTCTTCTAAGTTGATCGTTACATCGTTGTTATCAGAAGCTTCGTCAGCTTTGAAATCAGCGTCTAATGGATTGTAACTAACTTCCAATGTAACAAACATAGTGTCGTCAATTGACATTGAATAACCAGCTTCAATTCCAGCACTTGGACTTACTGCTCCAGCTGTACCTTTCGATACTTCACCGTTTCCATCAGTAAATTTACCATCTACCTCTGCACCTACTGCTGAACCTTGAACACCAACATAAAAACCGTCGAAGTCACTTGCTCCAGCAAAAGATTTAGATATCATCCCAGTTACGAGAATTGTAGACAATACTAGTAATTTAAACGTTTTCATAATTTGCCTTTATTTTATAGTTAACTTATAATTTATACTTAAGTATGATCCCTAAATAACAAATTAATTTAAAATTTAACATAGTGAACTTAGAATCATATTAATTAATAATAAGTTGTTGCTAATTTACAACAAAATAACCCTTTAAAATAAGCATTATTTGAATATTTAGTTAGGATTTAAAAAATTTAAGATCCAAAATACAAGATAAACAACTTATAGTTTAAAATAGAAAATATTAGCAAAGAAGGATTTTTAATAGATTCTTAAATTTTTAATTAAAAAAAGCTCCTCTCATTCTTAAAAGTTCCCTACTTAAATGCTTATTTTCTTTAAATGGTCTTCTGCCATGTAGCCAAAAGCTATTATTTGCTACAATCATAGAGCCCACTGGTAATTTTGTAATTATCTTGTTCTTACTTTCTTCAAGTCCATCTGATAGTTTTTGTAAAAAATTTCCTTGTTCCATATTTTGTGGTTCCGGAAATTGATCTATAAATGATATTTGTGCTCTTCCTTCTTGATCAGCTGAAAAAATTGGATGTTCCACTTTATAATTTATATTTTTACTTTTTGGAGAACTCCAAATAAAATTTTTTTTTCCTGCAGGATCATTAAATAAGCGATCACAATGTTCCCAATCATCTAAATGCAACATCGTTGTTTCACCACCCTCAACATTTTTTTCTTCAATTTTAGCCATTAACAGCCAATCAGTAATTTCTTTTACATAAGTGCCGTCAGTATGAAGGTCCATATTTATATAAGCTTTCCTTAAATATGAATCACTTTTATCTATATGTTTTATATGAAATCTAGCATAATATTTTCCAGCCATTGAATCATAATTTGGAATGCCTATTAAATAAGAAATTGCTGTTGATAACTTAACTAAAAAAACATCATTAATTTTAGAATTAATTCTGTTAGGAGAAATTATAAAACAACCTGTTTTTCTATCTCTTAGAATTTGATTCATAAATTTACTTAATCTATTTGAAGTTAAATCATCTAAACTTTTAGCAATAGTAAAACGAGTAAATGGTTTATACTCTAAAGCAGTGATATCAAATTTATTAAAAGGAAATATTAGTTTATCTAAAAGATCATTTTGTATATTAATTTCAATAATTCTTTTAGACTTTTTATGCTCAGAAATATCAAATCCAGGAATTTGATTATTCATTATTTAATCTCCAATAAAATTAAAATATTATTTTTCATCCTAAAAAACTATTTAATAAAGAAAGCATGATAGCAGATAAAATTGTTGGATAAACTAAGTTTTTTTTTGTAAAATAAAAAATTAATATTGATATAAAAATAACAATAAACCTTATTAAATAATCTGTTTCTGACAAGGCTCCAGAAGGGAAAAATATTATTCTAGCTATTAATGCTGCTAAAGTCGAATATGCGAGACAGTTAAACCATTTAAATAATTTTGAATTTTCTTTAATTTTTTCAGAGCTTACTACACCTAAAAATCTAGATAGATAAGTAGCTAAAGAAGTTATAAAAATAATCAAAACAATGTTACTTGTCATTTTGTTCTCCAATAAAAAAAGCAATAGTTCCTGCTAAAAATCCTCCATATAAAATACACCACTCGGGGGATAAAAAATAAAATAAGGGACCAAGTATAGCTCCTAAAATTATTGAAATAGTAACCTGCAATGTCTTCATTGCACCTATCATCATACACATAAAGTAGATAGGATTCACAATTGCAAGACCTATCATCATATCTTTGTTCAAAAAATTAGCAGCAAAATAGCCAAGCATTGTTGAAAAAATTGCTACAGACCATGTAGCAGTGCCTATACCCATCCAGAAATCAATTCTATGTTCCTTTTTGATTTCCTTATAGTTACTTTTCATTATGAGCCATGCAGAAACGGCAATAAAGTGACAAGAAAAATAATATTTCCATTTTGGCTGATTTTTATGCATTAATAATGGCATCAAAGAAACTGTCATAGGATACAATCGAGCATTTACTAACCAAACTGCTAAAAAAATATTTATAATTGATGCTCCAATTAACATAGATTCAGCCATTACTAATGAACCAGGAAGAGCATAAGTTAGAAATGTTGAAAATATACTTTCTTGAATAGTGAAGCCTAAATTTTTAAGCAATGCTCCAATTGCTATAAAACTTGCTCCTAAAGCAAGTGCTGGACTGTTAATACCTTTAATTGAAAAAAGTCCTTTAAAATAATATTTTAAATTAATCATTAACCGCCTAAAAATAGACGTCCAACATCAGGGTTGTTTAGTAATTCATCACCTTTTCCAGCTATAGCAGTTTGACCCGAGACTAATACATAGCCTATATCAGCAAACTCTAATCCTTTTTTTGCGTTCTGCTCAACAAGAATAATTGTTTTTTTTTCATTTTTTTGAAGATCTCCAAGGATTTCAAATACCATCTCAATATATTTTGGTTCCAAACCAATAGATGGTTCATCAACTAATAATATAGATGGCTTCATTACTAGGGCTCTAGAAATCTCTAACAATCTTCTTTCTCCACCTGACAAAACTTTTGCAGGTTGATTTCTTCTATTTTTTAGTCTTTCGTATTTTTGAAGTATTTTTTCTGCTTCTTCAAAAGACTCTTCAGTTTTATCTTTAATATATCCTCCCATTAAAAGATTTTCTTCTACTGTCATATCTGGGAAAACAGAATTATCTTGTAAAATATAAGCAATTCCTTCTGACTTTAATTTTTGAGCTGGAGATAAATTTGTAATCCTTTTTCCTTCAATTTCAATTTCACCTGAAAATATATTTGTAAAACCATATATCGAATGAAGAATAGTAGATTTTCCTGCACCATTAGGACCAATTAAACATAGTGACTGGGCTTTACTTACAAAAAGATCAAAATTATGTAATATTTCCATCTTTCCATAGCCTGCATTCATATTTTTAATTGTAAGATGAACATTTAAAGGGGATAGTTTTTTTAAGTCTTCTGCAACTGGGGCCTTTCCTAAAACTTCATATTGATTAGACATTATTGTGCTCCTAAATAAGCATCTATTACACGCTTGTCATTTTTAATTTCATTTGGTGTTCCATTGGCTAGCATTTTCCCATGCGCTAAACAGAAAATATTCTCTGCTAATTGCATAATGACTCTCATGTTATGTTCAATAACTAATAAAGTTATACCAAAATCTTGATTTACTTTTATTAATCTATCTATAATTCCATTGATTAATGTAGGATTTATTCCTGCAGTTGGTTCATCTAATAAAAGCATTTCAGGCTCATTCATCAAAGCCATTGCTAACTCTAATAATTTTTGCTGACCGAAGGATAAGTCGCCAGCTCTTAATTTTCTTTTTTGATACAATCCTACAAAGTTTAATAAGTTTTCAGCTTTTTCTGTAAGTTCTTTTGGAATTTTTGAAAATATCTTTAATAAACTTGCATCACTACCTTTATGGCTGATGAGCATATTTTCTACACAATTAAGCTTTCCATAAATTCTTGTTTGTTGAAAAGTTCTTAGTAAACCAAGTTTAGCTATCACAGGAACTGGAAGTTCAGATACTTCTTTTCCATTGAATTTTATAGACCCATTATCTATAGGGTAAGTACCAACAATTGAGTTAAATAGTGTCGTTTTACCAGAACCATTTGGTCCAATTAAGCCAACAATTTTTCCTTTTTCTACTGACATTGAAATATCAACATTAGCTTTAACACCACCAAAAGATTTGCTTAGATTGTTGACTTCTAGAATACTCATTTTAATTCCACCTGTGCTTTCCGGTCCGCTTCATCTACAACTTCACCAAATCTCTCTGGATATTTTTCTCTAAGCCAACCCATAATTCCCTCTGGAAAATAAATTACTATTACAACGATTAGAACTCCTAGCGCAACATACTGCCAGCCTAAAAAGAATGTCCAAAAACCTTCTTTAAAAATATGAAAAACTGTTGCTCCAATAATCGGCCCCCATAAAGTCCCTTTTCCACCTAAGATTGCCATAAGGACCATAAAAACTCCCATTTCTCTTCCATCGAAAGCAACATCGGTTGAATCTATATATCCAACAAGCCCTCCCATAATTCCTCCTGCTAAACCACAGAAAAATGCTGAAACCATCCAGCCTATTATTTTATACTTCATAGTTTCAATGCCCATTGCCTCTGCTTTATCTTCATTATCTCGAATAGCATTTAGAATAAGTTTGAAACGAGTTGAGTAAATTGCTCTTATAGTTATAAATGTAAGCACTAGAGCAAAAAAACTACAAAAATAAAAAAATTCTCCTCTTGCTTCTAAGCCTCCGAAGTCAGGAAAAGGTGGGGTTGTAAATCCCTGGCCTGCCCCTATTATTTCAATACCTCCAGAAATTTCTCCAGCTGCAACTCCTAATCCCAAAGTACATATTGCAAAATAATGACCTCTTAATCCTAAAATTGAATATCCAATTAAACCTGCAACAATTGTTGGAACAACTGCTGCAACTATAAGCCCAACTGCCATACCTTGAAAAAATTGTTTAGGAGTATGAACAAATGTCTTTTCTCCGCCACTTTCTGTCCATTCTGCTAGAGGAAAAAACATTCCAACTTGAACCGAAGCACATAAATACATTCCAAGCCCATAAAAAAGAATATTCCCAAAAGAATTATAACCCATCTCACCACCTTGTATATTCCAAGTAGCAGCAAGAATAATTAGTACACAAAGAATAGATAATTGAACTTTAAAAGCTGGAAATATAAACGGTGCTGCTAACCCAAATATTAATATTGCTGTGTATAAAATTAAATCTTTTTGTTTCATTTTAAATATTCTCTTTTTCTAGAAAGCTTAAATCTTCTGTAAACTAGAATTAAAACTAATAATAAGAAAACTGAACCAATTCTAAACTCTGTTCCTAACATATAATCAGCAAATTCCTCAAAAACTCCCAATCCCATTCCTGATAATGCTACACCAGGTAAATTTCCTAATCCTGCAACAATCACGATCATAAAAGATCTAATTGTATAAGGTAATCCCATATAGGGATGAATTGTAAAAGTTATTGATATTAAAGCTCCTGCAACACCACATAAAGCAGCATTGATACCGAAAGTTGCAGCGTAAACTTTTTCTGTATCAACGCCTAAAATCTTTGCTGCTCTTGCGTTTTGAGCCGTTGCTCTTATTGCACGACCAAGTTTTGATTTTTTCATATAAATGACTAAACAAATTGCAAATACAATACTAACTGCCGCAGAAAATATTTTAGAGTTTGGCAAAACTACATTGCTATCAAATAAAAAAGTTGTTCCATATCCTGAATTAGCTAAAACAACATCTGCGCCAAATGCAAAGTTCATTAATTGCATGAAAAGAATACTAATTCCAAAAGTTGCAAGAATTGAGATAAATAAATCTCTATCTACAACTTTGTTGATTACTAATTTATAAATTCCAACTCCAATAAAATACATTATAAAAGGTGAAACTATCACGCCCCATGCAGGATGAATTCCATAGAGATACATGAAGTACGCTATGTATCCTCCAAGAATAACTAAATCACCTTGGGCAATATTTATGATATTCATAACTCCCCATTGCAAAGCCATACCGTAGGCAATCAAAGCAAACAATACACCCAAAAGAATTCCATCCAAGCAAGCTTGAATAGTTATCATCGGATATTGGAAAACCATAAAATCCATAATTTACCCTTGAAAAAAAATACCCCCTAGAGTTTAGGGGGTATTTATAGATTAGTTA
>MDSV01181324.1_pt1 | contig 10380 bp, 10 predicted proteins | sample 810851 | NCBI WGS metagenome assembly MDSV01 (sample SAMN05326640, study PRJNA326480) | marine metagenome | isolation source: seawater | place: Atlantic Ocean: North East | collected 2012
AACAAATTTAAAATATTATGGCTGGAAGTTTAAATAAAGTATTATTAATTGGTCGTTTAGGCGCAGACCCTGAAATCAAGCAAATGGTAAATGGCAAAAATGTAGCAAGACTAAGCTTAGCTACAAGCCAATCTTGGAAAGATAAATCTACGGGTGAAAAAAAGGAAAAGACCGAATGGCACCGTATTGTTGTATTTAATGAAGGTTTAGTTAATGTTGTTCAACAATACCTAAAAAAAGGTGCTCAAATCTATATTGAAGGCCAACTATCTACTAGAAAATGGAAAGACGAGCAATCTGGTCAAGATAAATATTCTACAGAAATTGTCATTCAAGGCTTTAATTCTTCTTTAACAATGCTTGGAGGAGGAGGTAGCGGCGGAGGTATTCAAAATGATAAATCTCAAAGTACATCAAATAATGTTGAGGATTCCTCACAAACTTTAAACGAAATGGATGACGAGATTCCTTTTTAGTTTTTATGCAAAAAAACGAGATATCTAAAAATAATAACAATATTAAATTAATCTCAATGCATGATGAGATGAGCTCATCTTATTTATCATACGCAATGAGTGTCATTGTTAGTAGAGCGCTTCCTGACGTAAGAGATGGTTTAAAACCTGTCCATAGAAGAATATTGTATGCAATGTACAAAGGTGGATATGATTGGACTAAACAATTTAGAAAGTCTGCTAGGATAGTTGGTGATGTGATTGGTAAATATCATCCACATGGTGATCAATCTGTTTATGATGCTCTAGTTAGAATGGTTCAAGAATTTTCTATGAGTTTACCATTAATTGATGGTCAAGGTAATTTTGGTTCTGTTGATGGAGATCCACCAGCAGCAATGAGATATACTGAGACTAAATTATCAAAAGTGTCACAATATTTAATTGATGATATAGAAAAACAAACAGTTATTTATAAAAGTAATTATGATGAAACAGAAAAAGAACCAACCGTTTTACCTGCTCAATATCCAAATTTATTAGTTAACGGAGCAGGAGGTATAGCGGTAGGTATGGCCACGAGTATTCCACCTCATAATTTAGGAGAAATAATTAATGGAACTCTTGCTTTAATTGAAAATAAAGACATTAAAATTAAAGAATTAATTAAACATATACCAGGACCTGATTTTCCTACAGGCGGAGTAATTATTGGAAAAGAAATAATTAAACAAGGATACAATAATGGAAGAGGATCATTTAAAATTAGGGGAGAAATCAATATAGAAAGTTTAAAAAATGGAAAAAATAGACTTGTTATTTCATCTATACCTTATCAAGTAAATAAATCTGTTCTAAATGAAAGAATCGCACAATTAGTTAGAGAAAAAAAAATAGAAGGCATTAGAGATATAAGAGATGAGTCAAATAGAGAGGGAATTAGAGTTTCAATTGATTTAAGAAACGGAGTTGAACCAGAAACAGTTAAAAGACAGTTATATAAAAACACTTCATTGGAAAGCTCTTTTGGCTTTAATACTTTGGCAATTGTTGATAACAAACCTAAGACATGTAATTTAAAAGATTTTTTAGAAAATTTTTTAAAATTTAGAGAAGATGTTGTAATAAAGAAAACAAAATATGATTTAAAAAAAGCTGAAGATAGAGCGCATATTTTGATAGGTCTTTCAGTTTCTGTTGAGAATTTAGACAAGATTATAAAGATAATCAGATCATCAAAAACACCAGAAGATGCAAAAAAATCATTACTTTCTAAAAAATGGAAAATCCAAAAATCTCATAAATTAATTTCTTTAGTAGATAAGAAAAAAAGTAAAAATTTATATTCATTTACAGAAGCACAAGTCGTTTCTATTCTAGAACTTAGACTTCAAAAATTAACAGCTCTTGGTATAAATGAAATAGAAGTTGAGATTAAAAAACTTGCAGAATTAATAAAAAATTATAGAAAAATAATTAATTCAAAAAAAGAACTTTTGAAGGTTATTAGTAATGAACTTAAAGTTATTAAAGAAAAATTTTCTGTCCCGCGAAGGACAAAAATTATTGATGCTATATTAAACTATGACATAGAAGAGACTATTCAAAAAGAGTCCGTTATTATTACAGTTACCCTTCAGGGCTACATTAAAAGAGGTGCTTTAAGTAATGTTAAACAACAAAAAAGAGGCGGTAAGGGTAAATCAGGTATTAAAACTAGAGATGAAGACTCTGTAGTTCAAACTCTTTCTGTAAATACTCATACATCAGTATTGTTTTTCTCTACTGAGGGACTTGTTTATAAAATTAAAGCATGGAAAATTCCTGAAGGATCAGCTAATTCTAAAGGAAAATCTCTATTTAATATTCTCCCATTAAAAAATCATCAGTCCATTAGCTCTATAATGCCTTTTCCAGAAGAAGAGTCTGAGTGGAAAAATTTACAAATTGTATTTGCTACATCGAAAGGAAAAATTAGAAAAAATAGTCTTGAAGATTTTTTATCAATTAATTCATCTGGAAAAATTGCAATGAAATTAGATCACAATGATAGAATTGTTGGTGTTAAAATTTGTAATGATGATCAAGATTTAATGCTTAGTACAAAACTTGGTAAATGTATTAGATTTGAGTCTAAAAAAATGAGAATTTTTAAAGGAAGATCTTCAAAAGGTATTAGAGGAATTAATTTATCTGATAATGACTCGATCGTTTCTTTATCTATAATAGAAAAAGATAAAACTAAAAAAAATGGTAAACTTAAAAAAGATGATAAATTAGAACATAAAGCAAAAGAAAAATTTATATTATCAATTACTGAAAATGGTTTTGGTAAAAGAACTTCACATTATGATTTTAGAGTAACCAATAGAGGTGGGAAAGGAATTATAGGTATTGTTAATTCTGATAGAAATGGAAATGTTTCTTCATCATTTCCAGTAGATGAAGGTGATGAAATATTAATTTCTACTAACAAGGGGAGAGTCATCAGAGTAGCAGTAAAAGAAATAAGAATTGCTGGTCGTAATACTCAAGGTGTAAGAATTATTAAATTATCTGGTGATGAAAAAGTTGTTTCAGCAATTAAAATTGAAGATAATTTGTTATAATGAAAAAGACAGCAATATACCCAGGAACATTTGACCCAATTACTTATGGTCATATAGATGTAATTAAAAAAGGCTTAAAAATCGTAAATACATTAGTAGTTGCAATATCAGATGTTTCGAACAAAGATTATTTATTTAATGAAGAAGAAAGAATTGAGATTATTAAAAAAGCATTATTTAACGATCTTAAATTTAGTAAAAAGAATATTAAGATTATTTCATTTAAATCATTAACTACTGATTTATGTAAAAAATATAATGCAAATATCATTTTAAGAGGTCTAAGGGCTGTTTCAGATTTTGAATATGAGTTTCAATTAGCTGGCATGAATAGAAAACTTAACAATAAAATTGAAACTATTTTTTTAATGTCTGATGTAGAAAATCAAATTATTTCTTCAAAATTTGTTAAAGAAATAATTTCATTAGGTGGCGACGTTAAAAAATTTACTACCAAAAGTACAATTAAATCTTTAAAACAAAAATATGATTAGATATATATTAAAATTCTTAATTATATTTTTTTTATTAACAAACAACATAATAGCAAAGGAAAATATAATGATATTGAAGTTAAAAGATGGAGATGTTAAAATTGAACTGTTCAATGATGTTGCCCCTAACCATGTAAAGCGTATTAAAGAATTAGCAAACTCAGGAAAGTACGACAATGTTGTATTTCATAGAGTTATAGATGGTTTCATGGCTCAAACTGGTGATGTGAAATTTGGAAACTCTTCAAATAAAGATTTTGATTTAAGAAGAGCTGGCATGGGTGGCTCAGATTTACCTGATTTAAAATCAGAATTTAATGATTTACCTCATGAAAGAGGAACATTGTCTATGGCTAGATCACAAGACCCTAATAGTGCTAATAGTCAATTTTTTATTTGTTTTAAAGAAGCGCCATTCCTTGATCGACAATACACAGTATTTGGTAAAGTTTTAGAAGGTATGGAATTTGTTGATAAAATTAAAAAAGGTGATCAAAACAACAATGGTTCAGTGAAAGATCCAGATAAGATTATTAGTTTTAAAACAAAATAGTTTTTATTAAATGACATTAAAAAAGTTTAGTTTTAATGTCTTACATAGAGAAAACTTTTCTAGATGTGGTTTAATTGAAACACACAGAGGAAGTATTAACACTCCTGCTTTCATGCCAGTTGGTACTCAGGCGACCGTTAAAGCTTGTTTAATTGATGATATTATTAGAACTGGATCTGAAATAATTCTATCAAACACATATCATTTAATGATCAGACCGGGCGTTGATAGAATAATTTCTATTGGTGGACTTCATAAATTTATGAATTGTAGATTGCCTATATTAACTGATTCAGGGGGATTTCAAGTAATGTCTTTATCAAAATTAAATAAAGTTGATAGAGAAAAAGGAGCAATTTTTAATTCACATGTTGATGGAAAAAAATTTATATTAAGTCCAGAAGAAAGTATAAGAATCCAAAAAGGACTAGACTCAGACATAGTAATGATAATGGATGAATGTCCTAAAAAAACACTAGATTACAAACTTATTAATAAATCAATGGATTTATCAATTCACTGGGCAGAAAGATCTAAAAGTGCTTTTGGTAATAATCCTAGCAAAGCTTTATTTGGAATAGTCCAAGGAGGCTTATTTAAAGATTTAAGAATTAAATCAATTGATGCATTAACTAAAATTAACTTTGATGGATATGCTATAGGTGGCTTAGCCGTAGGGGAAACTCAAAAAGAAATGTTTGGTGTGCTAGATGATATTAAAGAATATATGCCAATTGATAAGCCTAGGTATTTAATGGGTGTTGGAACACCTTCCGATATATTAGGAGCAGTAAAAAGAGGTATTGATATGTTTGATTGTGTGTTGCCAACTAGATCAGGTAGAACTGGTCTTGCTTTTACCTGGAATGGCAGAATCAATATAAAAAATAATAAATATAGAAATGACAATGACCCTCTTGATATAAACTGTTCAAATTTAAACTTAAACAAATATTCAAAGAATTATCTAAATCACCTTTTTAATACTAACGAAATACTCGGATCAACACTTCTAACTTTGCATAATATTAATTTTTATCAAGAACTAATGTCAGCTATTAGAAAAAATATAAAAATGGGTACTTTTGACAAATTTCACGATGAATTCATTGATAAGTTGTAATTTTTATTATTTGCATTTTTACAACTAATACAATAGATAAAGGATCTTTGGTAATAAATATTATTTAAGTTATATATTTTTTTATTGTTTAAATTTTTAAGTGTAAAGAAATTTAAAAATTTTAAAGAAGACTTCACCATTAGTTTTTTTAAAATTAAATAAAAAAGTGATTTATTTAACTTTTATGATTTCTATGTGGGCCCTTAGCTCAGTTGGTAGAGCAATTCCCTTTTAAGGAATGGGTCGATGGTTCGAGTCCATCAGGGCTCACCATAAATACTTAACTTATTATAGGAGGGTAATCTAAAACAACTTCCTTCATCCATTGATTGATATTTTTAATTCTATTTGTAGACGATGGGTGAGTGCTCATGAACTCTTGAGGCTCTTTACCTTTGTTTGCATCTTTCATTCTTTCCCAAATTTTTACAGTTTCTCTTATATCATATCCAGATAATGAAGAAAAAATTAAACCTAAATAGTCAGCTTCACTCTCTTGTTTTCTACTGAAAGGATTCAAAATTCCAATTTGTGATAACAAACCAACAGTATTCATTCCGGTGACTCTATTAACTTGAGATAATTTTCCTCCAGAAAAAATATCTATAAGTTGAGTACTGGTATTTAGTAAAACTGATCTACTGGCTCTTTCAACAGAGTGTTTAGCTACAGCATGGGCTATTTCGTGTCCCATTACAGCAGCTAATCCATCTTTGTTTTTTGTTATTTCAAGCATTCCAGTATAAACTGCAATTTTACCACCAGGCATACACCAGGCATTTTTTACTTTGTCATTTTTAATTAAAATGTATTCCCATTGAAAATTAGCTGTAGGATTTGGAGAATTAGATTTATCAAAATATTTATCAATTGCTACCTCCATGGTACTACCAATTTTTTTGATTTCTTCAAGTGTGTCTTTATCTTCACTCATTTTTTCTTTAGATTTTATTTTTTCAAAAATCTCAGCTGCTTGTGCATTAAGTTTTGATTCTGGTAGCAATTTAAGCTGCCTTCTATCTGTAATAGGTGCTGTAGAACATGAAGGTAAAATTAAGCTACAGCAACCACAACCTAAATAATTTATAAATTTTCTTCTATTCATTTTAATAATAAATTGTTAATATCATATAACTATCAAACAGTAAAATAATGGCAAAAAATAAAAAAAAATCTTTTACATTACGTATACGTAACTATTTTTTTACTGGTATAATAGTTTTAATACCAATCGGTTTTACTTTATATCTAAGTAAATTTTTATTATCCATTTCAACAAACATTATTCCGCCAAAACTAAACCCAAATAGTTATCTGCCATATGAGATACCTGGCATTGAAATTATAATTACATTAATATTTATTACTATAGTTGGTGGACTATCACTTTCTTTTTTAGGAAAAAAATTTTTACAAATACTCGATGATTTGTTTAAAAAAATACCAATATTGAGAACAATTTATTCAGCAATAGTTCAGATGACCGAAACTTTTACAAAAAAAGAGGGTAATAAAAAAAGTGTAGTTTTAGTTCAATACCCAAGAAAAGATACTTGGGCAGTTGGATTTGCTACAAAAAAAAATGAGGGAGAAATTGTAGATAAAACTAAAAGAGATTTAGTTAATGTATTTGTTCCAACAACTCCGAATCCGACAAGTGGATTTCTTTTAATGTTTCCAAAAGAGGATATTATTTATTTAGACATGTCTTTTGAAGAAGCTTCTAAGTTTATTGTTTCTGCGGGAACTTCAAATCCTAAAAATTAAACAATATCATTTATTATATCAGCTTGATCATATAATTTTAACAAAGGTTTATATCTTTGAATATTATGATTATTTTTTTCAATTTTTTCTATTTCTTTTTCTGCTAAGATAAAGAGATCTTCATTTTGAACTGGATCTGCCAACTTAAAATTCTTTACTCCACTTTGTTTAAATCCTAGTAAATCACCAAAACCTCTTAATTTCATATCTTCTTCTGATATTTCAAAACCATCATTTGAATTCTTTAATATATTAATTCTTTTTTTTGCATTTTGACTTAGATTAGATTTAAATAATAAAATACAACTTGATTGTTTTGATCCTCTTCCCACTCTTCCTCTTAGTTGATGTAATTGAGATAAACCAAATTTATTTGAATTTTCAATGACTATTACATTTGCGTTAGGAAAATCTATTCCAACTTCAATTATTGTTGTTGAAACTAATATTGAGTATTCTTTATTCAAAAATTTATATAATATTTTTTCTTTTTCATCGATATCAATCTTTCCATGCAGCAATCCAACTTTATTTGGAAATATTTTTTTTAAAAAAGTAAATTTTTTGACTGAGGACTGGTGATCTATTTTTTTAGACTCTTCAATCAGCGGGCATACCCAAAAAATTTGGTTACCATCATTAATTTCTTTTCTAACAAAATTAATTACATCATCAATTTTAGACTCTGGCTTACTATATGTTTTTACTTCTTTTCTATGATTTGGTTTTTCTTTTATTAGTGAGACATCCATATCACCATAAATTGTCATAGTAAGAGTTCTTGGTATTGGTGTAGCTGACATCAGCAAGATGTCACAATTTTTGCCGCCTTTATCTGATAGTAGTTTTCTTTGCTTCACTCCAAATTTATGTTGTTCGTCAATTATAATATACCCTAGTTTTGAGAAAATAATTTTTTTTTGAAAAATAGCATGTGTACCAAATATCATTTTTATTTCATTGTTTGCTAGATTTTTGATTATTTTTTTTTTTTCAGAATTTTCACTTTTACTTGATAATAATTGAATGTTGATGTTTTTTGGGAATAATTTCTTAGCTAGATTAAAGTGTTGTCTAGCTAAAATTTCTGTTGGCGCCATTAAGGCCACTTGGAAATTAGACTCAATTACATTTAAGGCAGATATTAGAGACACAATAGTCTTACCACTTCCCACATCTCCTTGTAATAATCTAAACATTTTACTTTTAGAAGTTAAATCTTTGTTTATATCATTTAGGGCTTTATTTTGATCATTAGTTAAATCAAATTTTAATTTTTTAAGTGTATTATTATATGAAATTTGTGTGAATTTTTTTGAATCTTTTTTAATTTTTTTAATTTTTTTTCTGATTTGCGATTTTACTAAAAATGAAGAAAAAATTTCATCAAATGCAAGCCTTTTGTAAAAGTTTGATTTATAATTAGCTATGTTATTAGGATCATGTAATTTAATTATTGAGTTGTTCCAGCTTTCATTGCCAAACTTTTTTAATATTTTAACATCATGCCACTCTTTTAGTAAAGGTAGGTTTTGTAAAATTTGTTTAATTATTTTATTGTAAGATTTTTCTGTAATTCCCTCCGTTAACGAATATTTATTATGAATTTTTTCTATTATAGAACTATCTTTAGACAAATATGTTGGGTTTGTAATTTGATATTGTTTTTTAAAAATATTTATTTTACCACTTATTGTTACTTCTTCGTTAAGAGGTAATATTTTCTTAATATATCCTTCATAACTATTAAAAAAAATACAATTGATTTTACCAGTTATATCTTCACAAATAACCTTGTTTGGTAAATTTCTTATTCTCGGAAAAACATATTTAGTTGGTATGACTTTTACAGTAGATATTTTTCCAATTTGAAGTTCGTTTATTTTACTTAATATACTTCTATCAGTATAGGATTTAGGTAATCTCCATAATAAGTCAAATATATTATTTATATTTTTTTTCTTTAGAATCATCATAGTTTTTTTTCCAACACCAACTAAATTATCTAAATCAGACAATAAATAATCATAATTATTTCTATTTTTCATGTTACATACAATATATAAATTTTTATGGTCATTAATATAACGAATTTAAAAAAAAAAATTATCTACAGATCTATATATAGGGGATCCAAAGAAATGGATAAACTTTTAAGTTCTTTTACTAAAAAATATATTAATAGTTTTAATGAAGAAGAATTAAATTATTTAAGCAACTTATTAAAAATTGATGATGAAAATCTATTTAAGCTTAATCAAGGTAAAAAATTATCAATTAAAACTGATACAAATAAAGTTGTGCAATTATTTAAGAATTTTGTTTTTAAAAATGATTAATGGCGGAAGGACTGGGATTCGAACCCAGGAAAGAGTTGCCCCTTTGCCGGTTTTCAAGACCGGTGCTTTCAACCGCTCAGCCATCCTTCCGTTAGTCAGTGTTTATAACGATAATAATTAAATTCAACTATAAAATAGATTTAAATTTTGCTTATTTGTTATTTCGTACAACTTTTATACGTTAGTTTACTCCCAACAACTTAATTTAAGTATTAAAATTAAATAAATACGTTAATTGTCGTCATCACCCATGAGTTTTTTTTCTAATTTTCTCACAAAGTAAGAAACAATTAGGATTAAAAATAAATATTCTAAAATTAAAAATGTATAAATCTCTAAAGGTCTGTAAGTCGTAACAACCAATTCATTAGCTTTTCTTGTTAAATCACCAATTCCAATAATTGATACAAGTGAAGACATCTTTAAAACATATACAAATTGGTTACCTAATGCAGGTAATATATTTTTAATTGCTTGTGGAAATATTATTAATCTTAATCTTTTAAAAAAATTTAGTCCCAACGAGCTACCTGCTTCCCATTGAGCTTTCTTAATTGAATTAATACCAGCTCTAAAAATTTCAGCTTGAAATGCACTTTCACTTATAGATAATGCTATTATACCAGATACAAATGGACTGAAGCTTATCCCGGTCATTATAGGTAAACCATAATAAATCCATAAAATTAGAACAAGCAATGGTATTGCTCTAACAATCTCAACATATCCAATATTTATATAAGTTAAAAATTTATTTTTAGCTAAAGAAGGTATGGCAACAACAAAACCCACAACTGCTGATATAAGTATAGATATAACTGAAATATAAATAGTGGTAGTTAAGCCACTTAATAAAAATTTTAGATTAGTTAATCCCTCAATATTGTTAGGTGAAAGAATAAACCAACCTAAATCTTGTTTAGTACAAGAGGTAAGAAGTAAAATTAAAAGTAAAAAAAATAAATTTCTCACTCTTCAAGTTATAATGAATTAAAAATTAATATCTAATTTTTTATAAGCTTTTTAAATTATATTTAGCT
>MDSV01221878.1_pt1 | contig 10380 bp, 9 predicted proteins | sample 810851 | NCBI WGS metagenome assembly MDSV01 (sample SAMN05326640, study PRJNA326480) | marine metagenome | isolation source: seawater | place: Atlantic Ocean: North East | collected 2012
CCTACGATGATCAATCAGGTAAAACTGATACTGTAACAAGCGGACAGACTTGTAATACAGTCTGGTTGCATAGAGATATTAAAAAATATAAATGTCCAACTAAATGGAAGAAACTATTAAACTCCATTACCGAGATTGAAAAGTTATTTAAATCGATGGTTTTAGATATCGAATTTGCTATAAGCAAAAATAATGATGTAATAATTTATCAGGTTAGACCACTTGCTACAAATGTTAAATATTTAAGTATGGAGTCGAAAATATTTATACAAGACAGCATAGATAAATACACTGAATTAATAAAACAAGATACACATATTCTCAGTGACATGGCATTTTGGAATCCAAGTGAATTAATAGGTGAAAATCCTAAACCTCTATCTTATTCATTATTTAATGATATTTTCATGAAAAATAATTGGAACAAGGGTTTGGTAAACATAGGATATACTCCGGTTGATAAAAATCTTATGCATAAGATAGGAAACAAACCTTATATTGATGTTAACTCTGTCATAGCTTCTCTGATACCAAAAGACCTCAATATAAATCTGAGTCATAAATTACAAAATTTCTATAAAGAGAGATTTATAAATAATTTAATCAGTCATGATAAATTTGAATTTCAGATAATGCCTGGAACAATAATTTTGGATAAAGAACTATCCACATCATTAACAAATTTTCTTACGAAATCACAGTTCTCAACTTATAAGAAGAGCCTTGATTTGATAACAAATAATATGATTATGCTATTTCCTGATCATATGAAGAAATACATAAGTGAAGTAAAAAAGTGTTTTACAAAAAAATCATTGGATGACCACTCCAATCACTTATCTAGGATTAAAGTAATTGAAAGTAATCTTAATAATCTAAAGAAATTTGCAACATCCCAATTCTCAAGCTCAGCACGCATGGCTTTTATAAGTAAATATATCTTAGATTGTAGTGTAATTGATAATTTGATTACGAAGAGTGATTTAATATCTTTCTATAATTCTTTAAATACCATAGTCTCACAGTACACATCAGACTTAAATGAATTATCTATCAATAAAATTAATAATAAATATGGTCATATGAGATCAGGGACCTATTCTTTAACGTCACCAAAGTTTAAGATATCTAGTAAGACTAAAATAAACAAAAGAGATATAGGAAGCACCCTTAATCGGAGCTACTTTACTAAAAAATTAAATAACCTTATTAAAAAATACAATCTAAAATGCACTAACAGGGAGTTATATAAATTTCTCTCAGAGTCAATCAAGTTACGTGAGTATCTAAAATTTAATTTTAGCAAAACTATTTCAGAAACATTAGACGCAGTAGAACACTTGGCAAAGTATTTGCAAATTGATATAAATGATATGGAATATATTGATATCGATATTCTCTTAGCAGGGAAGTCATATTCTAATAAAGTAGAGTGTGCTAATATGTATAAAAATCATATAAAATCACAAAAAGACTACTTTATAAATAATTGCAACCATATGCATAATGAATGTATTACTTCGGTTCAAGACTTATTTGTTGTGGAACATAAAACTGGTAAACCTAATTTTATTACAGAAGATGTAGTGAAAGGTAAATTAAAAAAAATTGATAAATCCGTTGAAACGTCTATTAATCTTAATAATAGAATTGTAGTCATTGATAGTGCAGATCCAGGCTTTGACTGGATATTCACAAATAGAATTAAAGGCTTAATAACAAAATATGGAGGCATGGGCTCACATATGGCAATTAGATGTGCAGAATTAAATATACCTGCTGCTATAGGATGCGGTAACAGAATATTTGAAAACCTACAAAATAACTCTTCTATCATTATGCATTGTAGTGAAGGAAAAATAATTACGGACTCAAATAATGAAATATTTAATTAGTCAGTCATTGAAATATAACAACGGTGTGAAATGTAATTCAATAGATATGGAATATATACATTATTTTCAGAAGATGGGTATAGAACTGATTCCAGTAGATAATATGAATGAATCTGTAGAGAATCATTTTAATGATGATATCCAAGGAGTTATTCTTTCTGGGTCAGGTGATATAGAGAAAATAACTCGTTCAGAGTTTAAGAAAGAGAATCTATCATTTTCTCTCGAAAGAGACTGTATTGAAAATAAATTAATTGAGCATGCTCTGTCTCATAGTTTTCCTCTAATTGGTATCTGTCATGGTATGCAGAAAATCAATGACTATTTAGGCGGTGATATACAGCCATATTTTCATTGTAAAAAAGATACATTTTCAGAACAAGGAATCTATCATGACATTCTCGGTTTAGATAATCTAATAGGTAAAGATAAAATATATTCTATAAATCAATATCATGATCATTGTATTTTAATTGAGGACTTGGCCTATGATCTTAAATGTTTTGCAGTTGATGTTAGGTTTAATACTGTTGAGGGTTTTTATAACCAGAAAAATAAAATACTTGGAATACAATGGCACCCTGAAAGAAAGATTAATGATAATATTGCAAAAGAGATAATACATAAGATTATATGAAAGCAATTATATTATCTGCTGGCATGGGTACAAGAGTTGGAAACGCAACATCAGCGACACCAAAGTGTTTGCTTGATCTTTTAGGAACGAACATACTTGAAATACAGGTTGATCAGTTAAAAAAACTAGGTATAGATGAGATATATGTGATAGGAGGTCATTGTGCGCATAAAATTGTTAATAAAGATATTAAAATGATTACAAACAATTCTTATAAGACAACTAATATGTTTTTCTCACTTATGTGCGCAAGGAATTATCTTGATGATGATGTAATAATTTCTTATGGTGATATAATATATTTTTCAGATATTCTGCAATCATTAATCAGTCATCCTCGGAGAGATGTTGTTGTAGCTGACATAGATTGGAAAGACTACTGGTTAGAAAGATATGGAAAATTAACCTGTGATCTAGAGTCATTTAAGATAGTAGATGACTGCATAGCTAGCATAGGTGATACTGAAAATAATGCAGATAGAATTGATGCTCGATATTTGGGTTTAATGAAGTTTTCAAAGAATACAATGAGTCATATGAAAGATTTTTATGATAGCAATGTCTCAAAAGATTCATTTTCAAGAATTAAAAACATGTATTTGACCGATATAATCCAATATTTAATTACAGATAAAGATTTATTGATAACAGTGCAGAAAATTAGACGAGGGTGGTGTGAAATTGACACATCAGAAGATTATAACTATGCACAGAAATTTTTTGAAAATAATTATAACAAAATCATTGATGATAATATTAGCTAATGAGTAAATCCCTTAAGAAATCTATACCTATTGAACAAATAGCAATAGGTATGTCAGCATCTATTAAAAAAGTGATTGAGTTTGATGATATAAAACTATTTGCTAAATTATCAGGAGATACAAATGCAATTCATCTTGATAAAGAATATGCTGCCAACTCAAAGTACAAAAAAAATATTGCCCATGGATTAATGTCATCGTCATACTTTTCTGGAATTTTTGGAACACAATTACCTGGAGAAGGTTCTGTATATACGTACCAATCACTTAAATTTAAAAGACCAATTTATGTAGGAGATGAAATTGAAGCTAGAGTGGTTGTTTTGAATATTGATATTGATAAAAAAAGAGTAAAATTTACAACCCAATGTCTAGTAAAATCAAAAATATGCATTGATGGTGAAGCAGAAATATTAATTCCATGAATATCATACAACTTATAAAAAAAATTATAGATTTAAACAAAGGTCAAATATATAATATATTTTCTAGTGAAGCACTTCTTAGAATAATCGCATGGTATGTTACTCCTATATTCTATTACTTGAGATGCTCACCTAATTTAATCTCTGTAATAGCTTTATTCGTTGGACTCTATGCATCATTACTAATATTTATTTATGGATTAAATTATATTGGTTATGGCGTAAGTTTATATCTATTATCAATTATAATTGATCATTGTGATGGTAATATCGCAAGGTTAAAAAATATCCCAACATTCTTTGGCAGATTCATGGATGGATTATTTGATATAATTGTCCTCGGAATATTCCAATCTTCAATCCTTTATGCATTTATTAGTGAACCCGAAGAGTTGTCTGATATTATTCATAATTACAATGACCCTTTATTAATATTATTTATAATTAGTATTTTTTTTACTCCTATACAGCATTTGATTTATGATAGATACTCTGCTTACACAAGATGGATAAAAGAGGAGCACTCGTTAGTAATACAACCAACTTTAAGGAGGGAAATTTCTTTCGTATTCATAGATTTTATTAATGATTCACTGTTAATTTTGTTACTTATATTGCCGTTTTACTTTGATATAATAGTCATTTATTTTCTTGTAAATCTATTAGCATCAATATACATAGTGCTATTACACTTATTCTTTTCCAAGAAATATATGAGTACTCATGCGGATAATCACCGTAAAAAAGATATAAAAAGACAATGAAATATAGAACAATATATATCGCAGGGATTAATAGAAGCGGAGGCTCTTTGTTATCAAGACTATTTGATGGTCATACTGATATATTGAGCTATCCAACTGAGTTAGGTTTTCCTACTGACGAAAATCTTTATGAAATCACTGACTCATACTCAGGTGTCCCGCAAACAATCCCATCTATCAATTTTGAAAAAGAAAATGATTTTTATTCGATATTAGAACTTCCTACAGAGAAACATCAATATTCTACTACATGGGGTAAGGAAAAAGCTGATCCAATGGGTGTGAGGGATAATTACCTTGAGAAGAATTTTTATGGAAATGTAAGCGCAACTTTTGATTATGATAAATTTATCAGCATATTCAATGAGTTATCAAAAAAATCAAAGTGCATTGAAGACTTATATAATGCAAGACACCATGCTTATTTTAGCGCTTGGAACAATGGTGAATATATAAAAAATCAGTCGACTGTTGTTATGCAAGATAGCGGGGGGATATATTTAACTAATATAGACAAATTTTTTAAAGACTTTAAACAATCAACATTAATTTATCCTCTAAGAGATCTTATGGGTTATGTAGCAGCTGAAAAGGTCAGGTATGCAAGAAGATTCTTTGGATCAAGAAGATTTGCTTTTCCACAACTTCCAAATTATTTTGTAAAAAAATTCGATTACTATGATCTTGATGCTCAAATTAAAGGATGGTTATGTGCATTAACCAGAGTTAGAATACTACAAGAAAAATATAATATAAATAATCAATTTATCGTTTATAGCCATAATACACTTACAGCAAACGCTAAAAATACAATGCAAAAACTTTCTAGTCTATCTAAAATAGATTATGAAGATATATTGTTGAAACCAACTATTGGTGAAAATGATTGGTTGGGTAATTCTCACTATGGACCTACACAAGGGATATCTAATAGTATTTCAAAAAATTATCCAAAGGTTTTAGCTCATAAAGAAATATCAAGGATAAACTCATTTATTGATAACATTGACAAATATATAAAATACAATGAGACTCCTATAGATTTAACTAATATCCCCAGTAAGTTTTTATATGAATACAATAGGCAGAAAAAATATTTTCCAGATACTGATAAGTTAAGCCTTTACTATGCCGTAACTAACTCTACTAAAAGAAGATATCATATCAAGCAAACACCTAATTACTCGATCTATGCACTAATTTATGCATTGTTTGTGCGACTAGTGCACATTCCTAGAATGTTAAAACTAAAGTATAGCAAAGGTAAAGGTAAACAAAATTATACATAAAAACATGACAAAATTATTTATAACACTGGGCCCATCAACATTAAATAAGAAATTTCTAACATCTGTTGATAGTAAAAATATTAAATTATTAAGAATTAACTTATCTCATACCGATATCAAAGATTTGCCTAGATTGGTAAAATTTATCAGAAAATATTCGAGAACACCTATATGTTTTGATAGTGAAGGCGCTCAAATAAGGACATCTAGATTAAAAGGTAAGACAAAAAAACTAATTAGCAATAAAATTATAAAAATTAATAAAAGTAATATTGAAAATAACAATATCACATTAGTCCCTAGAGATATTTATAAACATATTTCAAAAGGTGATAAGTTATCTATAGATTTTAATAGTGTCATTGTCAAAATTGTTAAGGAAAGTACTACTCACTTTGAATGCAAGGTCTTACAAGGAGGCACAATAGGGTCGAATAAAAGTATTGCTGTTGATAGGGATATTACTATCCCGCCGTTTACAGACAAAGATTTAAAAGCATTTGAGATTGGCTCTAAGCTCAATATTAAAAACTATGCACTATCATTTACATCGAGAGCAATGGACATCATACAGCTTAGAAGTTTTTTCAAGTCTAAAGTAATTATCACCTCAAAAATAGAGTCAAAAAAGGCATTGAAAAATTTATCTGAAATATTAAAAGAAGCAGATAATATACTTATCGACAGAGGTGACTTATCAAAAGAAATACCGCTACATGAGATTCCAAAAAAACAAAAAGAGATTATAAAGAGAGCACGAAAAATTAAAACACCTGTTTATGTTGCTACAAACTTACTTGAATCTATGGTTACAAGAATGGAGCCTACGAGGGCAGAGGTTAATGATGTTTATAATACAATTATAGATGGTGCCACTGGTCTTGTTTTAGCAGCAGAGACTGCAATAGGTAAATATCCAGAAAAGTGCATAGATATGATACTGAAAATTTCAAAAACTACTTAGATGTTATCACATAACAAGAAATCAAAGATTGTTTGGTTCACAGGAATGTCAGGAGCAGGCAAAAGTTATTATTCAAAATTTATGGAGGAGAAACTAAACAAGTATAATAAAACAGTCAACCTTATTGACGGCGATATTATAAGAGATAAATATAAAATAAAGGTAGGTTTTGATTATCATGAAATATGTGATAATAATAGAAACATAGCTAAATTATGTGATAAAGAGTATAAGAAATATGATATTACAATTGTTTCTGTAATATCACCCTATGAATTAATAAGACAAGAAATAAAAAATAAATTTGAAGATGATTTTCTATTAATTTATGTTTATTCTGATATTAATTCACTTAGAGACAGAGACACAAAAGGTTTGTATAGAAAAGCTGATATGGGATTAATTGATAATCTAATTGGTTATTCTAAAAAATCTATATATGAGCCGCCAGTAAGTCCAGATTTAACGCTTGATACTTCAAACAACATTAATCCATCTGAAAATATTAAACTACTTAATTATTTTATGGATAAAAATATACTATGACTTGTATTAGGTTTCTCTCTAATAATGATAATATAAATTTTGATGATAATGTAATTTATATTACTTTTTCAAGAGTATTTCACTCACAGCATATTAATCATGGTAATGTCTTATATTTTTTTGATATAGACCCCAATATTGATGAGAAAGAAATAAATTCATTAATTGAAAAAAACCTTTTTGATGAATCGATAAAAAATCATAATGATTTATATCCTTTATCTTTTAAATATATTTATAAATATTATTTAACATATACTCAGTTTTATAATAGATTACACTATTTAATTAATCAGTTTAATGATGTAGATAAGATACAGTATTCTACAAATATTTCTTTTATATTTTCAAGAGCTGTGCAGAGCATATGTGAAAATCATTCTATGAAGACTCATCTAACTAATGAAGAGTTTGATGGATTTAGTTATAGACATAATGAGATCATGCTTAGTGATATTCCAGATAAACAAGATACACATATATTATATGTTTTTTTGTATGCGATGTATTTGAGGGTAACCAATCATAAGATTTTCTTATTGCCATCTTCTTTTGTTATGAAATTACCTAATTCAGTTAATATTTTAAAAAGTTCAATATTTGCATTAAATGAAAAGATAAAACGTCTTTTAGGAATATATACTTCATCTAGAAATTTATTTAATTTAAGTGAACTAAATTTTTCAAGAGAAATAGAAACTAAGTATAAATTAGATAGGAAGATTTGGGGCAATTATAGGAATGATCAACTTAGACTGATAGAGCATTTAATTAATATTTTTTTTGAGAAATTCACACCTAATTATTTACTATCCTTGCATGATAAAATAAGGAAGTTACTGCGTTGGTCAAACACAAAATGCGTTATCCTTGATGAGACAATTGATGCTTACAGAAGACTGATTGCATCAGCATGTGATGATGAGAAAATAGATCTAGAATATATGCCGCATGGTATTATTTCAGAACATCTTCAATTTTCATATACCTCAAATGAGAATTATGTAAATAAATATGTACCTAAAACCCTTGCGTGGAATAGTTTTTCATCAGATTATCTTAAAAAAATGAACTTATCATCTGTGCCAATTACATTTCCAATAAATATATCTCCACGAAAAAAAAATAGCATAAGGGATGTTTTAGTCATGTTAAGTTATGGAGATAGAGTGAACTTAAATCAATTTGAAGAAGATATAGTTGATATTTTAGAGGTAATTGATTGCACTAAATATAAAATTGACTGGAAAATTCACCAAAATATTTTTGAAAAAACCAATAAAATCATGAAAAAACAAAAATCTAATATTGAAAAGATGTTAAATGTAGAACTTAATTTTATCAATCATAATGTTAAATCCTCCTCAATTATGAAGAATTATGATTTTATAATTTTTACAACCTATACAACTGGAATTTATGAGGCAGCTTTACTGAATGTACCATTTATTATTTATAGTAATGAAACAGAAGTATGCAATGGAATAAAAGTACCCTTCATTCCTATAGCTAAAAATAAAGATGACTTTAGATTAATGCTTAATCAAAATAATAGTGATTACCTTAGTCTAATAAAGAAATCTTTGTTAGAAAACATTTCATTAGATAAATACTTACTGAACAAAGTGGGTCAGAAGGTTTAAATATATTTGGAAGATATCCACATGAAAATTAATATAAGAAAATACTTGGTTAAAAAAAATACCAAAATCTCTACAGTTATAAAGATGCTACAAGATAATCCTATTAAGTTGATTGTGGTAGTCACTGACAATGATGAATTAATTGGAAGTATAACCGATGGAGACTTAAGAAGGGGAATGTTAGATGGGTATAACCTGAAAGATAAATGCTCTTTCATTATGAATATGACGCCAAGTTATGCGCATGCTAATGATAAAGATAAAATAAATGATATTTTAAATGGAAAAAAAAATATCCCTATTATAGTAGACAATAATAATATTGTGACTTCACTTTATCTTGATGGATTGTCCTCATCAAAGACAATTAAAAATAATAAAGTAGTGATAATGGCTGGTGGCAAGGGAGAAAGATTGATGCCTTTAACAAAAGACACTCCCAAGCCTTTGTTAACAATAAAAGATAAACCTATCATTAAATATATTATTGAGGCTTTTTTAAAAAATGGTTTTGAGGATATTATCATATCTGTTGGCTATAAATCTGAAAAGCTTATAGAATATTTTGAAAAGGATAATTCAATGTCTAAATATGTCTCTTTTATCAAAGAGGATAAACCATTAAATACTGCAGGTGCTTTATCATTAATACCTAAAAATAAATTAACTGAACCAGTCATAATAAAAAATGGGGATATTATTACAAATGTTAACTACAATGATCTCTTAAATTTCCATAATACTCATGATAAACCAATAACAATATGTGCATCAGAGTATCAAGTAGCAATACCTTTTGGTTCTATAACTACTAAAGATGGTGTTATATCAAATATAGTCGAAAAACCTATTATAAAACATCATGTTAATGCAGGTATATATATAATAAATCCTGAGATAATAAAAAAAATAAAAAAAAATACATCGATAAGTATGATCGAACTTATTAGTGATTATATTAGTTCTGGCAATGTAGTTGCTTATCCATTACATGAATCATGGATTGATATTGGTTCGCCCGAGGACTTTAAAAGAGCTCAAAAAAAAGATTATAATAATGAATGATGTTGTGACATATGATCTGTGTAAAAGTGTCTTAAGAAATATTAAGAAATGCCTGCCATCCAACATTTCTCAATATTCTGTGCATGAACCTAATTTATCTGCCAAGGTGAAAAAAGAACTTAATAATTGTATATCATCAACTCATGTCTCTTCCTCAGGCGAATATATTGATAATCTTTCTGAAAGTTTAAAAAATATAATAGGCTCAAAGTATATCTTATTGACAAATAGTGGATCATCGGCATTATTTTGCGCATTTAATGAAATAGACATAAAAAATCAAGAAGTTATTGTTCCATCTATGACGTTTGTGGCTACTCCAAATTCAGTTATACATGCTGGTGGAATGCCAGTGTTTGTTGATTGCTCAAAGTCAAGTCTAAATATC
>MDSV01023860.1_pt1 | contig 10379 bp, 9 predicted proteins | sample 810851 | NCBI WGS metagenome assembly MDSV01 (sample SAMN05326640, study PRJNA326480) | marine metagenome | isolation source: seawater | place: Atlantic Ocean: North East | collected 2012
CTCATCTTTAATTTTATTAAATGAAAATATTAAAAAAATATACAATAAAATTAATAATCCAAAAATTTTATTTCCATACTTTGAAAATATTGTTGGTTGTATTTTTTTATTACTTTCAAGATCTATGGATCCTGATTTACCAAATTCGACACTTTGTTCAATAATACCTAAGGGGTTTATTATTGCTGCAACTCCATTATTTGAAGACCTTATTACATATTTGCCACTTTCTATGGCTCTAAAAACACTATGAATAAAATGTTGCTGTGGTCCAATTGATTTACCAAACCATCCGTCTTCAGAAATATTAATAATTAAGTCAAAATCAGAATTATGAAATAATTTTCCTGAATAAATTATTTCATAACAGATTAAAGGTAAAATCTTAATAGAAAAATTATTCTTTTTTATTTCAATTATATTTCTTTGATCTCCTTTTGAAAAAGATTGGTAATTATTAGTTAATGATTTCAAACCAATATTTCTTAAGATATTATCAAAAGGTAAAAACTCACCAAAAGGTACTAAATTAATTTTATCATAAGAGTCTATTAAATTTAAATTATTATCGTAAAGAGAAAAAGAATTAAAATAATCTTCAGATCCGTTATTCTTAGAATAACTGTTTATTCCTATAATAAGTAAGTGATTTTCACTAAAACTTTGGTCAAAAAGCCATTTGTATTCTATTAACTCTTCTTGTGAAATATTTGGCAGAATACCCTCAGGCCACACAAAAATAGTTTTATCAATTAAGTTGGGTTTGCTTATCTTAATCAAATCTTGAATAACTGAAACAGTGTCAACATCTGAATAAAATCTATCAAGACTTACATTAGAACCAATGACCCTTACCTTGTAATCGTAAGTTTTTTCAGGAGTATTACTAAATTTTTCTTTATAGTAAGATCCATAAAAATAAAAGAGGGTAACAATAATAAAAATGAAAATATTTACTCCTAAGTTTTTTTTTGAACCTTTAAGTATAAGAATTGCTGGACAAGTGAATAATGAGATACAAAATAAATTAAAACCATAAGTCCCTATTATTGAAGTTATACTAATAAATTTTAACTGGTTTGAAAAACTGAAAGCAATTAAATTCCAAGGAAATCCTGTTAAAATTGATCCTCTAATAAATTCTAAAATTCCAAAAATTAGAGAGAATAATATAAACGAGCTTATAATTTTTTTTGGTTTATAAATTAAAAATAGAAAAGAAACCAAACCATAAAAAATTGCTAAAAATGAAGGTATTAAAATTACAGTTAAAGGGATTAAAAATTTGTAATTTTGATCAAATGTCAATGATATTGATATCCAATATAAATTTGTAAAAAAATAACCAAAACCAAATAACCAACCATAAGTAAAGAAAGAAAATTTATCATTATGTTCTTTTGATTTCTTGTCTAAATATAAGAAAAAAAAAGTAAAAGTTAAAAAGTTAATAAAGAAATAATTGAAAGGAGGTAAACTTAATGTTGTCAATATTCCTAAAAGAATTAAAAACATCGACTCAATGTAAATTCTCTTAATCAATTTAATTTTGAAATTACAGATTGGTATATTAATTCTTCTTCTTTTAACATTTTTTTATAATCTTTATTTTTTACATGATCAAAATTTAAGAGATGTAGAAAACCATGAATAAAAATTTTTATCAATTTTTTTTTAAAAAGTTCCACAGTTTGGGACTTAGGTTTATTAATAAAATTATAACTTATTATTATATCTCCAATATAAGTTTGTTTTGATATTTTAAAATTTTTATTAAATGGAAATGATAAAATATCAGTAGATTTATTTTTATTTCTAAAATCTTTATTCAATTTTTTAATGTTATGATTATTCGAAAGCAACAAAGTAAGACTAATTTTTTTATTAAAAAATTTATACTTTTTTGGAAAACATCTGCAGACATTATTAAAAAAAATCTCTTTTTTTTTAAGTCTCTTAGACCAAGCCTTCTCATTAGAGAAGACATTAATATTAATCATTTTTTAAATAAGCTTTAACTATTTTTGATACTAATGGATGTCTAACAACATCTGAGTGATCGAAATCAACTACAGCTATTTCATTAAGATGCCCAAGTAACTCTTTAGACCTTACGAGGCCAGACATACTTTTATTAGGTAAGTCTATTTGACTAGGATCTCCATTGACTACTATTTTTGAATTTTCCCCAATACGTGTCAAAAACATTTTAATTTGCGTATCTGTTGCATTTTGTGCTTCGTCTAAAATAGCAAAGGAATTCTTAAGTGTTCTACCTCTCATAAAAGCCAAAGGTGCTATTTCGATATCTCCAATTTCAATCATTCTTTGAATTTTTTCAAAATCAAAAAGATCATAAAGAGAATCATATAAAGGTCTTAAATAAGGATCCACTTTCTCCTTCATGTCCCCAGGTAAAAAACCTAATCTCTCACCAGCTTCCACTGCTGGTCTTGATAAAATTATTCTTTCAATTTTTTTTTCTAATAACATAGTAAGTCCCACAGCTACTGCTAAAAAAGTTTTTCCTGTTCCTGCTGGACCTGCAGAAATAATGATATCACTTTGTCTTAAAGCTCTAACATATTCTTTTTGTTTTTCTGATCTTGGAATAATAGACTTTTTTGGAGTCTTGATAATATCAGTAATATTATTATTTTTAATTTTTTCATTAATCATAAATTTATCTATAGATGAAACTATATCCTTATTTTCTATAGATCCATTATTAACAAATTGATTGGCTAAAAATTGAATAGCATTTTTTAATATTTCATTATTTTTTGGATTAGATTTAATCAATATTGAGTTTCCTCTAGAATATAAATTAGATTGAGTAATTCTCTCTAATTCTTTTAAGTTTTTATTAAATTCCCCAGCTACGCCCATCAATAAGTTATTATCATGAAAAATAACACTCAGAGTATTGTTGTCTGAATAAACAAACTTAAGTGATTGATCAATGTTCTTCTTTGTTAAACCACTCAATTTCTATGCTACCTTTTGATTTGAATTATTAATTATTTTACCAAATAAAGTACTTCTATTGCTTTTTTCAATTTTAACAGACACAATTTTCCCTATATCACTTTCTTTACCATTAAATATTACTGATGTCATATGTTCTGAACGGCCAAAAACTTGCGTTTTATCTTGAGTTAAATTCTCAACTAAAACATTCAAAGTCTTATTTTCTAGAGATTTATTCATTATAATTTGATTTTTAAATAATTGATTTTGAATTTTATTTAGTCTGTCTTCTGAAATTTTTTTTTCTATAGTTTTTAAATTCGCCGCAACTGTACCTGGTCTTGGACTATAAATAAATGAGTACGAATTAATAAACTTTATTCTTTTTATCAGTTTAAGTGTTTCATTAAAATCTTCCTCATCCTCTCCAGGATAGCCAATAATAAAATCACTAGAAAACTCTATTTTTGAATTTATTTTTTTTAACTTATCATAGGTTCTTAGATATTCGTTTATCGTGTGTTTTCTATTCATAAGACTCAAAATTTTATTTGATCCACTTTGAATTGGTAAATGGACTAAAGGCATTAATTTTTTAGCACTTTTATAAACTTCAATTAAGTCCTCTGTCATATCTTTTGGATGAGAAGTTGTATATCTTACCCTTTCAATTCCAGAAAATTTTTCAATTTCCATAATAAGATTTGATAGTTTATATCCTTCAAATTCGTATGCATTTACATTTTGCCCAAGTAAAATTATTTCTTTTGTTCCATCATTGACTAAGGATTTAACTTCTTCAATAATTTGATTAAATGGTCTGGAATATTCAGGTCCCCTTGTATAAGGTACTACACAAAAATGACAAAACTTATCACAACCTTCTTGAATAGTTATATATGAAGATACCTTGCTAGAATTATTTTTAATAGTCCTTAGATAATCAAACTTAGCAATGGTATCAAACTCTGTTTCTTCAATTTTTTTTTTTTTTTTGTTATAGTTTAAAATCATTTCATTAATTTTATGATAAGATTGTGGGCCAATAACTAAATCAATATAAGGTTCTCTTTTTAACATTTCCTGATTTTCTGCCTGGGCGACACAGCCTGCAATTATTACCAATGGTTTTTCTCTTGATCTGAATATTTTTTTTACTCTACCAATTTCATGATAAACTTTTTCTTTTGCTTTATCTCTTATATGACATGTATTCAAAAGATAACAATTTGCTTCATCATAATTCTCTGTCTTATTAAAACCAATTTTTTTAACTGTGTCATAAATCCGATTAGAATCATATTCATTCATTTGACACCCAAAGGTTTTGATAAAAATTTTTTGACTCATTTATTGAGGTTTTTTCTTAACCCCATACAATTCTAATTTATGATCCACAAGGGTATAGCCATATTTTTCAGCAACTTTTTTTTGAAGTGCCTCAATTTCTTCATCAACAAATTCAATTATTTCTCCAGATTTAACATCAATTAAATGATCGTGATGACTCTCTATCATTGCTTCGTATCTTGCTTTGCCACCTTTAAAATCATGTTTCGCTAATATACCAGCTTCTTCAAGAACCTTTACAGTTCTATAAACTGTTGCGATACTAATCTTAGAGTCTATCTTAGACACTCTACTATATAATTCATCAACATCAGGATGGTCTGACTCTCCATAGGCCTTTTTTGACTCAGATATTACTTTTACGATTATTTTTCTTTGTTCGGTTAACTTTACACCTTTTGATAAACATTTTTGTTCTATAGATTCTGACATATTCAATTTTAACTTATATAAACAGGATTAATCAAATTTTTTTTAACATTAAATTTATCGCATAAATTCGGTATATTTTCATATTTTATTTCTTTGATATTTTTAAAATAATGAGAACTGTAGCAATAATAATCTGCTTTCATAGTTAAACATATAGCTTTTATTATTGATATTGAATTTCTTATCCCAGCAAAACTGCCAGGCCCTATGTTAAGATAAAATGTTGAAATATCTTTTATTTCAAGTTTTTTTGAATTTAAAAACTCAATTATTAATAGCATTAATTTTTCATAATTAGTTTTGCTATTTTTATGACTAATACTATAAATATCATTATTATTAATGATCATTAAAAAAACACTTTCTTTGGTAGCATCAATAATTAGTTTGGTCATTTTTGTTTTTTTTTTTTCATTAAATTCAAATGCACAAGATAATAGTACCAAATATTATTCGAAAGATGAAGGTGTTATATCGATTATGTATCATCGCTTTGAAGAAAATAAATATCCTTCAACAAATATTAAGATTGCTGTATTTAAAAAACACTTAGAGATCATCAAAAATTCAAAATTTGAATTATATCATCCTAAAGATTTTGAAAATGAGTTCAATACACCCAAAAAACAGAAAAAAATTTTACTCACTATTGATGATGCATTCGAGTCTTTTTATAAAATGGCTTGGCCAATATTAAAAAAAGATAAAATTCCATTTATATTATTTGTCTCAACAGAGCCAGTGGGAAAAAATGGTTATATGAATTGGGAACAAATTAAAGAAATTGAACAATCTGAATTTGGAGTTATTGGACATCACTCTCACACTCATGATTATCTAATTGATAAAAAATATGAGGAGTTTGTTTTAGACATTAAGCAAGCGAATAAGATTTTTCTTAGAGAAATGGGTTATATTCCAACTTTATTTTCTTACCCTTTCGGTGAATATTCTAAAAATATGTCTGAATTTATTTCTAAAAATTTTAATATTTCTTTTGGACAGCACTCGGGAGTAATTGATATGAATAAAGAAAGGCATGAATTACCCAGATTTCCAATCAATGAAAAATATGGTGAGCTAAAAAGATTTAAATCTATTATTAATTATTTCCCTTTGGAATACAAAACTTTAAAACCTTCTCAAAAAAAATTAGATAACAAAAATAATCCACCTAATTTTAGTGTTGAATTTTTTAAAGAACAAAAGAATTTAGATAATATAACTTGTTATTCTAATGAAGGTAATAAGTGGGAAAAATCACGAATAAGAATAAATAATAGTAAACTTTCAATTGAATTTAGAGAACCCTTTGCCCCAAGAAGAGGAAGAATTAATTGTTCACTAAATGATAATGGAAAATGGAGATGGTTTGGAACTCAATTCACTATTGTTAAAAATTTTAAATAAGACTCTCTAATTTTTTACTTGAAGGTAATAATTTAGCATCATCAAAATCTTTCAAATTATTTTGAGAGATAATTTTTTTAAGGATATCAACATATTTTTTTCCAGTTTCAGCATATTTATCTAGATGTTCTGATAAAACAATACTATCTAATTCTATTCCCTCATCTCTTAACTTTGCTCTAGCTTTTCTAAATTCCTTATAAGATGAATGAGTATTTAAATTTCTTTGATAAGCTCTAACTGAGGCTTGTAAAACATTAAATTTCATTACTTTATGCCCCTTATTTTTTTCTGCATCTTTTGGCTTTAATCCCTCGCCAGACCATGTCCATTGCCCAAACAAAGCATTACCTTCAAGGGCAAACCGTGATGTACCCCATCCAGTCTCTTTAGCAGCTTGCGCTATAGCTAAAGAAGTTGGAATTTCATCCATTCTAATTTTTAAAGTTGAAAGGTCTTTTGATGGTATTCCATATTGTTTATACTTTTGATTTAACCATTTTTTTTCAAGTTTAGTATTGTTATTTTTATTTATAATTGCAAAGAGTTTTAACCTGTCTAGCTTAATATTATTATTTTCTTCTAAAATTAAAGGCAATACAATTTGTATAAATAAATTTTTTCTTTCTTTTGTATTTTCTATTTTTTTGATTTCATTAGGTAACCAAGTTAAAGCTACTGGTCTAACTAATTTGTTTAATCTTACATCTTCTAAATTATAATTTGTATCCTTAAATAGTTGATTTATAGTGGTTGCACTCAGTCTTACAGACTCTGTTTCTAAATCGTTTAACGTTAAAATGTCAGATAGTAAATCTTTTTCGTCAAATGTCTCATTTATATCTGAATTATCCTCTTCTTGGTTTCCGTTGAGTTTATAAACCATTACTTTTCTAGAGTCATTTTGAAATTCAGTAGAAAATATTTCTTGGCTTGCAAAATTAATGAAAATTGGTGCTACATAAAAAAAACCAATAACTCCGAAACAAACAATAATTGTTCTTCCTATCGATTTACTCACTCTCTCACCAAATAAATTAATAACCTCTGTGGTTTTTTTTTTTCTATTTACATTTAGAAATTTGATTTTATTAAGTTTAAATTGCTTCAACTTCTTTTACCTCTTTAATATAATGTTTTAGAAGATTTTGAACACCTTGCTTTAAAGTTAAAGTTGAGCTAGGGCATCCTGAACAACTTCCTTGTAATTGCACTTTGACAATCCCATCTTTAAAACTTTTAAATTTAATATCTCCTCCATCCCTGGCAACAGCAGGTCGTATTTTTTGATCTAAAATTTTTATTATATTTTCCTCAATCTCAGAAAGGTTTAATTTTTCATTTTTAAAACTACTATCCAAAACAAACTCTTTACCCCCTAAATAAAAATCATTTATCAAAGAAATAATTATATGTTTAATTTCTTCCCAATTAGTTTCATCTGATTTATTAACAGAAATGAAATTATCTGCTAAAAAAATACCTTCTACACCATTTACAGAAAGTAAATTATCCACCAACTCATTACTTATGTCGTTTTTTTTTGTAATTTCAATGTTTCCAATTTTAGAAACTTTTTTTCCTGGCAAAAATTTCAAAGAATTGGGATTTGGTGTTATTTCTGTCTGAACGAACATGATTTATATATAGTCAATATTTATAAAATATAAACTGTTAATAAATATATTTTAAAAACCCAATATATCGTGAATTTTTTTGATCTTTTTTGATGTTATTTCGTCTGCTTTTTTACAACCATCTTCAAGTATTTTGTTTAAATAACTTTTTTCACTTAATAATTTTCTAATTTCTAGGGAGATAGGATAAACTTTATCAACTAAAATTTGAGATAAATTATCTTTAAAATCTGAAAAATTTTTACCAGAAAATTCCTGAATAGAATTTTCTAAAGTTGAGTTATTTAAACTTGAATAGATACCAATTAAATTCTTAGCTTCAGGTCTTTCATTTAATTCTTGTACAGTTGATGGTATGGGTAGTGAGTCAGTTTTTGCTTTCTTAATTTTATTTATGATTTGATCTTTATCATCTGTTAAATTTATTCTACTCAAATCTGATAATTCCGACTTACTCATTTTTTTTTGTCCATCTTTAAGACTCATAATTCTTGAAAATTCTTTTTGTATTAAAGGTTCTGGTATTTTAAAAAAATTATCAGCTTTAAAATCATTATTGAATTTTTGAGCAATATCTCTACATAGCTCTAAATGTTGTTTTTGATCATTACCAACCGGGACATGAGTGGAGTCATACAACAAAATATCTGCTGCCATTAAAACTGGGTATGAGTAAAGCCCAACACTAGCTTTCTCTTTATCTTTTCCAGCTTTTTCTTTAAACTGAGTCATTCTATTTAACCATCCCATTCTAGCTATACAGCTTAATATCCATGCAGCCTCAGCATGAGCACTCACCTGTGATTGATTAAAAATAATACTTTTTTTTGGATCTATTCCACTTGCTACAAAGGTTGCAACTGTTTTAAGTATATTGTTTCTCAATATTTTTGGATCTTGAGCTACCGTTATAGCATGCAAATCAACTACACAAAAAATACATTTATTCTCATTATCATTATTTAAATTAACAAAATTTTTAATTGCTCCTAAATAATTTCCTAAATGAAGATTACCAGTTGGCTGAACTCCAGAAAAAATTTTTTTTTCCATAATTAATATCTTAATTTAATATCATCATATTTAAAGGCTTTGATAAATAATGACAATATTAAATAAAATGAAAGACCTAAAAAAACACTTAATATCAAATAAAAGGATTTAAAGGAATATTCATAAGTTAATTGATTGTCAAAAATAAAAATTAAATATTTGAAAAATAAGCTCATTAAAATTGAAACAAAAAGTATCTTAATAAATCTAGTTAAAAAAGTTTTATTAAATCTAAATAAATCTCTTTTTTTTAGAAATATAAATAAAATAAATGAATTAAACCAAGATGAAATTGTTGTTGCTATAGGAATAATTATAAAACCAATACTTTCAAAGTAGTAAACACTTATAAAAATATTCAGAGCTACGGAAATCACAGAGATATAAAATGGGGTTTTGGTATCATTATTGGCAAAGAAAAAAGTAGAAAAAACTTTAATAAATGCAAATGCTGGTAAACCTAATCCAAAATAATAAAGAGCTCGCCCTGAATTGATCACGGCTTCTTTGCTAAACGAACCATATCCAAAAAGTGCCGAAATAATTTCTTCTGATCCTACAAATAATGCTGCAGAAGCTGGTAAACTTAAAAACATACTTATTTCCAAAGCTTTGTTTTGAATAGTTAAAATTTTATTTTTTTTTTTCAAAAAAACATGTTTTGATAGTTGAGGTAAAACTACTACTCCTATTGCTATCCCTGCTATAGCCAAATTTATTTGATATATTCTGTCTGCATAATACAAGTAGGAAACTGCGCTTGCCTGAAAAGAAGCAATAATTGTACCAACCAGTATGTTTACTTGGGTAACACCCGAAGAAAAAATACTTGGTAAAAGTTTTTTAAAAAAAAATTTTACTTTGTTGCTAATTTTAATTTTAAAATTAAATTTTACCACAAAAAAGCTTTTTACAAATTTGTACAGAAAAATTAATTGTAATAATCCAGCTAAAGAAACACCCCAAGAAAGATAATAAATTAATTTATCATTTAAATAATTTCCACAAAGTAATATTATAATTAAAACTAAATTTAAAATAATTGGTGCAGCTGAAGCTGCTGCAAATTTGTTATGTGAATTTAATATTGCTCCAAAAAAAGAAGATAAGCTCACAAACATTAAAAATGGAAAAGTTATTCTCGTTAAGGTTATTGCGAGCTCAATTTTATCTGAATTTCTAGTAAACCCTGGAGCAATCAAGCTAACAAAAAGGGGCATGAAAAGTTCAATAATTAGAACTAAAAAAAGTAAACCTAAAAATAATAAATTAAAAATTTCATTAGTAAATATTTTTGATTTAGATTTGCTTTTTACAAGTTCAGAAGTGTAACTTGGAACAAAAGCTGCATTAAATGTTCCTTCAGCAAACAATCTTCTAAAAGTATTTGGTATTCTAAAAGCTACAAAAAATGCGTCAGCTAAAAAACCCGTTCCAAGAAAAATTGCAATTAAAACATCTCTGAAATAACCAAGTAATCTACTGATTATAGTATAAAAACCAAAAGTGCCTGTTGACTTAACTAAA
>MDSV01047514.1_pt1 | contig 10379 bp, 10 predicted proteins | sample 810851 | NCBI WGS metagenome assembly MDSV01 (sample SAMN05326640, study PRJNA326480) | marine metagenome | isolation source: seawater | place: Atlantic Ocean: North East | collected 2012
TATTGGTGTGTGGATTTTTTTTATGCGTCAAATGCAATCTGGTGGTGGAAAGGCTATGGGCTTTGGTAAATCGAAAGCAAAACTTTTAAATGAAGCTGTTGGAAAAGTTACTTTCGATGATGTAGCTGGAATTGATGAAGCTAAACAAGAACTTGAAGAGGTAGTTGAGTTTTTAAAAGATCCTCAAAAATTTTCTAGATTAGGTGGCAAAATTCCAAGAGGTGCTCTTTTAGTTGGGCCACCTGGTACTGGTAAAACATTACTTGCTAGAGCAATAGCTGGAGAAGCAAACGTTCCTTTCTTCTCAATATCAGGTTCGGATTTCGTAGAAATGTTTGTTGGTGTTGGAGCAAGTAGAGTAAGAGACATGTTTGACCAAGGTAAAAAAAATGCTCCATGTATAGTTTTTATCGATGAAATTGATGCAGTTGGTCGTCATAGAGGAGCAGGCTTAGGTGGTGGAAATGATGAAAGAGAGCAAACTTTAAATCAACTTCTTGTAGAAATGGACGGATTTGAAGCCAATGTAGGAGTGATAATTGTTGCTGCAACTAATAGACCAGATGTACTTGATCCAGCTTTATTACGACCAGGAAGATTTGATAGGCAAATCACAGTATCTAAGCCTGATGTAATGGGTAGAGAAAAAGTTTTAAAAGTTCATATGAAAAAGGTAAAAATATCACCAAAGGTTGATGCAAAAACTATTGCTAAAGGAACTCCTGGCTTCTCTGGTGCTGATTTAGCAAATTTAGTCAATGAGGCAGCTCTTCTTGCTGCTCGAAAAAATAAAAGAATGGTTACTCAAGATGATTTCGAAGCCGCTAAAGATAAAGTTCTTCTTGGAGCTGAAAGAAGGTCAATGGTGATGACTGAGGATGAAAGAAAGCTTACAGCTTATCATGAAGCTGGACATGCTGTTGCAACTCTACATTCTCCGGAGTCTGACCCAATCCATAAATCAAGTATTATTCCTACTGGAAATGCGCTTGGGTATGTAATGAGATTGCCTGAGAAAGATGAGCTAACAAGCAGATTAGATAAAATAAAAGCAAATCTAGTTATAGGTATGGGAGGAAGAATTGCAGAAGAAATGATTTTTGGTAAAGATAAAATTACTAACGGAGCTACTGGAGATATACAAACCATCACTTTTTATGCAAAAAAAATGGTAACAGAATGGGGAATGAGTGATAAATTAGGAACTGTTTTATATAATAACGATAGTCAGGAAGTTTTTTTAGGTCATTCCGTTGCTCAATCCAAAAATGTGTCAGATGCAACAGCAAAGTTAATTGATGATGAGGTAAGATCAATTATTGATGAAGCTACTAATAAATGTAAGGATATATTGACTGAAAATATTGAACAAGTTCATATAATTGCTAAAGGATTATTAGAATACGAAACTTTATCTGGTGTTGAAATCAACGATTTGATCAAGGGAATTAAGCCATCAAGAGATGACTTAGATAACGATATCGATACACCAAAAAATACTGCTCCTTCTGTCCCAAAAACTGGTGGTTCAGCTACAGCTCCAGCTAACTAATTTTATAAACACTTCACTTTATTTATTTTTTTGAATAAAAGACTTAAATGTCTAAAATTTTTGGCACTGATGGAATAAGGTGCTTAGTCAATAAAGAGCCTCTTACAGCTGAAACTTGCTTAAAAATATCAAAGTCGGTTGCCTATATTTTGAGAAATAAAGGCAATAACAATAGTAGAGTAGTTGTATGTAAGGATACAAGATTATCTGGCTATCTATATGAGCCACTGGTAACAGCTGGTTTTATTTCTATGGGATTGGAAGTGATATTGGTAGGGCCACTTCCAACACCAGCGGTTCCATTAATGATTAAAACATTAAGAGCAGATATAGGTGTAATGATTACAGCTTCTCATAACACATATGAGTATAACGGTTTAAAATTTTTTGATAGAAATGGTTCAAAACTAAATCAAAAAATTGAAAGTAAGGTTGAAAAGTTAGTTTTAAGCTCAACTGAATATTCTAAAATAGCTAATAAATCATTTATTTCTGGCAAGGCCAGAAGATTAGAAGATGCCTCAGGAAGATATTCTGAATTTTTAAAAAATTGCTTATCAAAAAACTATATTAAGAAAAAGCTTAAAATTGTTTTAGATTGTGCCAATGGGGCAACTTACAGTATAGCTCCAAATTTATTTTGGGAACTAGGCCATGAAATTACCACAATTAATAATAACCCAAATGGTACTAATATTAATAAAAATTGTGGAGCAGTAAATACTCAAAATTTGTCAAAAAAAGTAATCCAGAAAAAAGCTGATATCGGATTTGCATTTGATGGAGATGGAGATAGAATTATAGTTGTTGATGAACGTGGTGTCGAAGTCGATGGAGATAAAATTATAGCTTTATTCTGTAAAAATTTTTTAAAACCAAAAAAAATACCTAATCAATTTGATGTTATTATTACAGTTATGTCAAATATGGGATTAGAAAAATATCTGACTGACAAACTAAATCTAAAAATTAAAAGAACGGCTGTAGGCGATATAAATGTAATAAATCAAATGAAAAAATCTAAATGTTTAATAGGTGGAGAGCAATCGGGACATATCATAATGTCTAAATTTTCAAATTCTGGAGATGGTATATTAGCTGCTTTAAAAATTACAGAAATTATCTCAAAGAAAAAAATGATAACAAGTAAACTTTTTGATTTATATAAAGAATACTATCAAGAAAAAATAGATTTATTTTATAAAAATAAAAATAAAAATATGATAAATATTATCGATACATTAAATAAAGATAAATCCTTAAACAATAAAAACATAAGATCATTAATAAGGTTTTCTGGTACTGAACCCGTTCTCAGAATTTTAGTAGAGGGAGAAAGTAAAAGTTTAGTAAAAGCAAATAGTAAAAAAATAAAAAATATAATTAGGCCATATCTTGTATAATAAATTTCTAGTTCCATCTGGTTTTAAGGATAGTTTAAATTTTGATACATATATTGAACATCAATACAAAAATTTAATTATAAATTCTTTTAGAGAAAACGGATTTAGTTTGATTAAAACACCATTAATAGAATTTAGTGATAATTTAGATGCAAATACCTTATCTTTAAAATCAAATAAAAAAAAGGAAAAACTAAGTATACGTAATGACATAACCCCTCAAATAATAAGGATTGCTTCTTCGAGATTGGCCAAAAAAGAACGACCAATTAAACTATGTTATTATGGTGAAGTCGCTAGACGAAGTGGCACAATGCTAAGACCTGAAAGACAATTTCAACAAGTTGGAGCAGAAATTATTGGTTCAGAGAGTTATAAAGCTGACGTTGAAATAATAAATTTAGCATACGAAACTCTAAAAGATATTGGAGTAAAAAATATTGTCATAGAAATATCTGCGCCATTTTTTTTAAATAGTTTATTAAATAAAATAAAAATAATTAAATTAAAAAATAAATTAAAAAAATTTATTGAACTTAAAGACTTAAATAGTTGTTTAAAGTTGTTAAAAGATAAGAACATTATTGATGGCTTTAAAACTCTATATTCCTGCATAGGACCTATAAAAAATAAAAAAGATAAAATTTCTAAAATAAGCAATATTCTAGGTTTTGATAATGAAATAAAAAGATTATTAAAAATAGCAAACTTAATCAAAATTTCAAAAAATGATAAAATTAATATTGATTTATTTGAAATTCAGAAAAATAAGAAATATCATAAAGGCATAAAATTTACTTTTTTTGCTAAAGGTGTAAGAGGTGAAATAGCAGGTGGAGGTAGATATAACTTAAAATACGAAAATCATTCTGAAACAGCAATAGGTTATACTTGTTACATGGACACTATTTTAAGGGCCTCATCTTTTGAAAATAAAAATAAAACAATTCTTATTCCATTTAATACAGAAGATAAGATAAAAAAAATGTTGAAAAAAAAAGGATATAGTGTGTTTAAAACTTTTGATGAAAACTTAGACCTAAAGCTTCAATCAAAAAAATTTGGAATAAAATATTTTCTTTTAAACAAAGTTATAAGGAGACTCTAATGTTCTATACTATAGTCGGTACTCAATGGGGTGATGAAGGGAAAGGTAAGATTGTTGATTGGATTTCTTCCAAAGCAGATTTGATTGTAAGATATCAAGGTGGAAATAACGCAGGACATACAATAAAAGTTGAAGATAAAGTTTATAAATTAAACTTATTACCATCTGGCATTATAAACAACAAAAAATGTGCAATTGGAAATGGAGTTGTTTTAGACCCGTGGGCATTGATAAATGAAATAGATAATTTAAAAAAATATGGCATAAATATTGGAAATGATAATTTATATATTGCTGATAATATTTGCTTAATTTTACCGGTACATAAATTGCTTGATGAGTTAAATGAAAAGGAAAGAGGTATTAATACACTTGGAACAACAAAAAAAGGAATAGGCCCAGCTTATGAGGATAAAGTAGGAAGAAGAGCTATAAGAATTTGTGATCTAAAATATCCAAGTTTATTAAAACAAAAAATTGATAATCTTCATAACTACCACAGCGAAAAAATATCAAATTATAATTTAAGTTTAAATGATTATTATAAGGATTTATTATCTATGGCCGATTATCTCAATTCATTTAGTGTTCCACTATGGAAAATAATAAATGAGATGGGAAAAAATAATGATACAATAGTTTTTGAGGGAGCTCAGGGATCCATGCTTGATATTGATTTTGGAACTTATCCATATGTTACTTCATCAAATACAATTTCTGGACAGGTTTTTTCAGGAACTGGTTTTAGTTATAGAAATAATCATAAAATTTTAGGTATAACTAAGGCATATACAACAAGAGTTGGATCTGGACCTTTTCCTACAGAATTACATGATAACATTGGGATATATCTAGGTGAAAAAGGTCAGGAATTTGGAACTGTTACGAAAAGAAAAAGAAGATGTGGCTGGTTTGATGCCATACTTTTAAGACAATCAATAATGTTAAATGGTATCACAGATATTGTTTTAACAAAGCTAGACGTATTAGATGAACTAAGTGAAATCAAAATATGTGTGGGCTATGAAATAGATGGTAAAAAATACGACTATTTACCAAATGAAGAATTTTTATATGATAAAATTCAACCTATTTATAAAAGTATAAATGGTTGGCAAACTACCACTGCTGGTATTAACAAATTTAGAGATTTGCCTGAAAAAGCAATTAATTACATCAGAATATTAGAGGAATTATTAGAAATAGAAATTTCTATTGTATCCACAGGCCCTGATAGAAAAGAAACTATTGATGTTAATGGCACATTATTGAATATTTAAAACTTCTTTTTGGAGTTTTTTGATTGCTTTTTCTTCAATTTGTCTAACTCTTTCTCTACTTATTTTAAATTTTTTACTTAAATCTTCAAGTTTTAATGGTTTTTCACGAAGTTTACGTAACTTTATAATTTCTTTTTCTCTATCATTTAAAACATCTAAAGCTTTTAAAAAAAGGCTCCTTCTAAAATTAAGTTCATCTTTCTTTTCTATTATTTTATCATGTGTATCTTTATTATCTTCAATTAAGTCTTGCCACTCGGTACCATTTTCTTCACCTAATCTTATATTTAATGATTGATCTGAAGTAAATAATCTGTTTTCCATATCTACTACTTCACCTTCTTTTACATCAAGTCTAGTTGCTATTTCCCTAACATTTTCAGGGGAGAGGTTTCCAGTATCTATCGACACAAGTTGATTTTTAATTTTTCTTAAATTGAAAAAAAGTTTTTTTTGTGCAGCAGTTGTTCCAATTTTTACAAGTGACCAACTATGTAAAACGTATTCTTGTATTTGTGCTCTAATCCACCACATAGCATATGTAGCTAATCTAAAACCCTTTTCTGGATCAAATTTTTTCACTGCCTGCATAATACCAACATTACCCTCTGATATTAAATCTGTAACAGGTAGACCATAACCTCTATAACCCATAGCAATCTTTGCTACTAATCTTAAGTGACTTGTAACTAACTTATGTGCTGCATCAGAATCACCATGTTCCTTATATCTTTTAGCAAGCATGTATTCCTCTTCAGCTGTAAGCATAGGAAACTTTTTAATTTCCTGAAGATAAACTGCTAAATTACCTTCACTTGATAAAATAGGTAAATTCATAGATTGCCTATAACATAAATAATTAAAAAATTAATATTTAACCAATAAATCAATCAAATTCTTAAAATCTTGAGGCAAATCAACATCAAAATCCATTCTTTTCTTTAATGAAGGATGATTAAATCCAAGATGATAAGCATGTAAAGCTTGCCTTTCAAAATTTTTTAAAATCATAAATTTGTTTATTGTCTTTTTATCTTTACCGTATTGATTAACTTTACTCTTTCCATAAATTTTATCTCCTACAACTGGTGAATTTTTTGATGTTAGATGAACTCTGATTTGGTGGGTTCTCCCAGTATGTAATTCACAATCTACCATACTTGCAATTTCATATGACTTCTCAAGTTTGATAATTGTTTTTGAAAATTTACCATTACCTTTATTATTCATGCTCATTTTTTTTCTATTTTTCTTATTTCTTTCGATATAACCATGAATTTCTTGATTATTTGGGGTTCCCCAAACTATAGCTTTATATTTTCTAGTGATTGAATGATCCTTAAATTGATCAGATAGTTTTGCATGAACATCATCTTTTTTTGCAATAACAAGTATACCACTGGTATCTTTATCAAGTCTGTGTACAATTCCTGGTCTTGATGTGTCATTCAAATTACTTAAATTATTCTTTGTATAATGCATTAAAGCATTAACTAAAGTGCCACTTTCATTTCCAGGAGCAGGATGCATTACTAAATTAGGAGGTTTGTTTATTATCAATAGATCCTCATCCTCATAAACAATATCCAAATCAATATTTTCTGGCTGATGAGTAATATTTTTTTTTATAAAAATATTTACAGAGTAATTTTCATTTTCTTTAGTTATGTAAGAAGGATCAGTGATTTCTATATTATTTTTAAGTACATTGCCATTTAATATAAGATTTTTAATTTGTGTTCTTGAATATTTTTCTAAAGATGAGCTAAGAGCTTTGTCCAATCTTTGTGAACTTAATTCTTTATTTATATATAATTTGAGATTATAAAAATCATTCATGTCAAAAAAAATTCTTCAGTTTATTGTGGCCTTCTTAGCTTTATTAATTTTATTATGTTTTTTAGCCCTAATTTATGGTTTGTACATAAAAATAGGAAAAAATCAGAGTAATTTAGAGACTAAAAATATTACCTATAATCTAAACTTAGAGGATGGGCATGAAATTAAAGACATAGATTTAATAGAGGATAAAAAAATCTTATTTACAATTAAAAATAATAATAAAATTTATGCTATAATTTATGATATAAACACTGAAAACATAACAAGGATTGAGCAAGTAAAATGACAAAATATAAAGATAGCTTTGAGTCTAATCTAAACAAACTTGAAGAAATAGTTGATAAGCTAGAAAATGGAGAAGTTGATTTAGAAGAGTCTGTAAAGTTATATGAAGAAGGTATGAAGCTCAAAAAAATTTGTGAGGAAAAATTAAAAAGTATTGAGAGTCAAATTAAAAAAATTAAACATGATAATAATAAAATTACAAAAGAAGATTTTAGCTAATATTATTTAAAATTGAAAAAAAAAATAAAAATCAGACTAGATCAGCTATTAGTTGAAAAAAAATTAGTAGAATCAAAAAGTAAAGCTCAATCTATTATTATGGCTGGTCAAGTCACGGTTAATGATAAAATAATTACAAAAAGTGGAAACGCTTTTGATTTAAATTCAAAAATTATTATTACACAACTTCAACCAACATGGGTATCAAGAGGTGCACTAAAACTTTTGAAAGCAATTGAATTTTTTGAAATTAATATAAAAAATAAAGTTTGTTTAGATATTGGCTCCTCAACAGGTGGCTTTACTGAAGTATTATTTAAAAATAATGCAAAAAAAATTTTTTCAATCGATGTAGGTACTAACCAATTACATGAAAAATTAAAAAAAATAGATAATATAATAAGTATTGAAAACTTTAATGCAAAATATTTAAATAATTCAATCATTAAAGAAAAAATAGATATGATAGTGTGTGACGTCAGTTTCATAAGTTTAAAAAAAGTAATTTATCCCAGCTTAAAACTTCTAGCAAAAAATGCAGAAATCATTGCTTTGATAAAACCACAATTTGAAACTGAAAAAAAAAATTTACGTAAAGGAGTAGTTACTGATGTTTCGATTCATAATGAAATATGTGAAGATATTAAAAGTTGGTTTATTAATATATGTAAAGTTAATGTTATAGGAATTACCCAAAGTCCAGTTAAAGGGCCAAAAGGAAATATAGAATTTTTAATTTACTGTAGTTTATAAATATCTCAAACAATGGTCGGCAATTGTGGTTGCTACCATCGCTTCACCCACTGGAACAGCTCTTATCCCTACACAAGGATCATGACGTCCTTTGGTAGAAATTGTGGTTTCTCTCATTTTAGTATTTATGGTTTTTTTTGTTGAAAGTATGGAACTTGTTGGCTTTACAACAAATCTACAAATTAGATCTTGACCAGTTGTAATTCCTCCAAGTATTCCGCCATTATTATTTGATAAAAAAATTGGTTTTTTATTTTTGATACGCATTTCATCAACGTTTGATATTCCTTCTTCATTAACACTATCAAAACCCTTACCAATCTCTACTCCCTTTACAGCATTAATTGACATTAAAGCTTTTGCAATGTCAGAGTCAATTTTTTCATAGACCGGATCACCTAAACCCGCAGGCAATCCTTTGACTCTTATTTCTATAATAGCACCTAAGGAAGACCCATTTTTTCTTGCATTATTTATCTGTTTTTCCCATATTGGTATAATTTTTTTATCAGGACTCCAAAAATTATTTTTAATTATATAACTATCGCTCCAATTTGAATAATTAATTTTTTCTTTACCGATTTGAGTTAAAGCACCTGTAATAATAACTTTATTATTTAGTATTTTTTCAATTACTTTTCTTGCAACAGCACCCGCGGCTACTCTCATTGCAGTTTCTCTTGCACTTGATCTACCACCACCCCTATAATCTCTTATTCCATACTTAGCCCAGTATGTATAGTCAGCATGTCCTGGTCTAAATTTGTATTTAATATCTTTATAATCCTTTGATTTTTGGTCTTGATTGTAAATTATAAGTGAAATGGGATGTCCAGTTGTTTTACCTTCAAAAGTTCCAGACAATATCTCAATGGCATCCTTTTCTTTTCGTTGTGTTGTGAATTTTGATAACCCAGGTTTTCTTCTATCTAGGTATGGTTGGATATCTTTTTCAGATAATTTAATGTTTGAAGGTACTCCATCAATTACACAACCAATTGCTTTACCATGGCTTTCTCCCCATGTTGTAAAACTAAAAATTTTTCCTAAAGTATTAGATGTCATTTTTTTGAATTTTTAAATTCTGCTAATAACTCAGAGACATTTTCACTCTCATCAACAGCAACCATTCCAACTGTGTGGTAGCCACAATCAACATGTTGAATTTCTCCAGTAACAGCACTTCCAAGATCACTAAGCAAATATAATGCCGAATTACCTACATCTTGCTGATTAACATTTCTTTTTAGAGGAGCATTTAATTCATTCCATTTTAAGATAAATCTAAAATCTCCAATTCCTGAAGCAGCTAACGTTTTTATAGGCCCGGCACTTATTGCATTAACTCTTATATTTTTTTCACCAAGGTCTACAGCGAGATACCTTACACTTGCTTCAAGAGCAGCTTTTGCAACCCCCATCACATTATAATGAGGCATTACTTGTTCAGCTCCATAATAAGTTAAAGTTAATATTGAACCTCCATTGTTCATTAAGGGCTCAGCTAGTTTACATGACTCAGTAAATGAATAACAAGAAATATGCATTGTTTGTCTAAAATTTTCTGAGGATGTGTTATAATACTTTCCTCTCAATTCATCTTTGTTTGAAAAACCTATTCCATGAACAAGAAAATCTAACTCACCCCACTTATTCTTTAATGTTTCAAAAACATTTTTCATGCTATCTGAATCTGAAACATCACATTGTATTATAATTGATGAGCCAATTTCTTTAGCAAGAGGCTCAACTCTTTTTTTGAGAGCTTCACCTTGATAAGTAAGTGCAACTTCAGCACCTTGTTCAGCTAATTTCTTAGCAATACCCCAAGCAATTGATCTATCATTTGCAACTCCCATGATAAGACCCTTTTTATTTTGCATTAACATATTGTAAATCAGTGTTTTTTTTTAAATATAGTTATATATACTTATAAA
>MDSV01133566.1_pt1 | contig 10379 bp, 14 predicted proteins | sample 810851 | NCBI WGS metagenome assembly MDSV01 (sample SAMN05326640, study PRJNA326480) | marine metagenome | isolation source: seawater | place: Atlantic Ocean: North East | collected 2012
CTGTTCCTATAGCAGCATCAACCATTTCAGACTCATCTGTTCCTATAGCAGCATCAACCATTTCAGACTCATCTGTTCCTACAGCAGCATCAACCATTTCTGATTCATCTGTTCCTATAGCAGCATCAACCATTTCTGATTCATCTGTTCCTATAGCAGCATCAACCATTTCAGACTCATCTGTCCCTATAGCAGCATCAACCATTTCAGACTCATCTGTTCCTATAGCAGCATCAACCATTTCTGATTCATCTGTTCCTATAGCAGCATCAGCTTCATCTGTTTCTACAGGAGCAACAGGTTGTTCCTCGTCATCTGTTTCTATAGTAGCATCAGGTTGTTCGTCATCATCTGTTTCTATTTCTTCAGAACTAGCAGAAGAATCTTTTATATCAGTATTTAATAATAATTGATCATCTTCAGATATTAGTTCAGTAGAATTAGGAATATTATCACCACTAATACTACTTTTTAAAATATTTGATTTTAGATCAATATTTATTTTAGATTTGTCAACACAACTGCTATTTTTTTGTAAAAATCCTTTTTCTTTTAAAATATTTTTAATTTCTTCAATACTATAAGAGTTATAGTTAGGACTTGTAATATTATTTAATTGATCAATAATTTTAAGTCTATCAATTAATAAATTTTTTTGAAATTCTTGTTGTTTATTTATAATTTGTGGTAACCATTTACACTCATCATCTTTGTTACACTCTGATTTATTATTTCTATAACATTTTTTCTTAGATTCAGAAGATAATTCTTGAGAAAACTTATATCCTATTTTTTTTAACCGATTACAGATATCTTTTTTTTTACCTATATAACTAACATTATGTTTAATTGCTATATTTTTTAAGTCATCAAATGTAATATCAGCACAATTAATAGTAATTTCTTCAGGTAATACTTCAATTTCTTGTAATACATTTTTTTCTAATAAAATTTGACACGCTTCTGTATATTTTATTTTTTTAGCTTCTCTTACTGTAAATTTATCTTCTCCCATAACTGACTTATCAATTAATAATGCCTCTAGTTCTTCTTTTTTAATTTTTTTAGATGCTCTAGAAGCCTTAGTGCATATTTTATTAGGATTATCTTTTAATACTATTATTTTAGTCATTATAATAATATAAATTAAAAAAAAAATATAATTTATTAATATAATGTTAGACCTAAAAAACATCTTAGATTTAACACCATTATTATTTGTGGTAAGTTTATCAATATTAACTAATTATATTGGAGATACAATGAGTTTTAAAACACAAGAGTTATTTAAAAACAATATAATGTTAAAACACAGTATTATTATATTATTAATTTATAGCACATTAAGTGTATTTTATAAAAATATATCCCCTTATGAAAAATTTAAAAAAAGTATTATTATTTGGATAATGTATTTATTATTAGTTAAAAATACATTACGAATAGTTAGTTTACTAATTATGTTAATGTTTTTACAATTTATTTTAAAAGATTATATTGATTATTATAAAAATAAAGAAAATAATAAAAAACATATTCATAAATTAGAAAAAATAAATAAATTTCTAGAATATGTTATAATTATATTATTAATTAGTGGTCATATAATCTATATAAATAAACAAAAAAATTTATTTAAAACAGATTTTAGCTACTATGATTTATATTTATCAAATAAAAAATACATTTAGAAATATACTACTAAGACTATATAATGAAATCGTGTAGTAAAAAAAATATTATTGAAGTGGGATTAGATGAAGTAGCACGAGGTTGTATGTTTGGTAGAGTGTATACAGCAGCTGTAATTTGGCCAGAAGATTATATAGAAGATCCTAATTTTGTAATAAAAGATTCAAAAAAATTAAGTAAACAAAAAAGAGAAGAATTATATTATTATATTATTAATAATGCTTTAGATTGGAATGTGAATTATGTTGAATCAGAAGAGATTGATAAAATAAATATATTACAAGCTACATTAAAATCAATGCATAGAAATTTAGATAATTTAATGATAGATGTAGATCATATATTAGTAGATGGAACTAATTTTAATAAATATAGTAATGTGCCTTATACTTGTATAGTAAGTGGTGATGATAAATACTATAGTATAGCAGCAGCATCTATTTTAGCAAAAGTTGAACATGACTGGTATATAGAAAATTTATGTAAAAATAATCCAGAATTAAATGAAAAATATGATTTATTAAATAATATGGGTTATGGAACAAAAAAACATATGGAAAGTATAAAAAAATATGGAACAACAATATATCATAGAAAAAGTTTTGGTATATGTAAATTTTACTAATTATTTATTATTTAATTTATTAATAATAATTAATAATAAATCATCTATAATTTGATTAATAACATAAGGTTCACTTTTTATTTTATTACATATGGATTGATATAAATTTTTTTTAAAATGTTTATTTTTTAAAGTGTTTGAAATGTTTCCAGTCATAAAGGTATATTTTTTTTGTAAATCTTTATATTCTTTATTAGTTTGTTGATTTGTTACTTTTAATGTATTATAGTCTTCTTGAGATTTATTATATAATTTATTAATTTTACTTTTTTCTTTTGTTAATTGTCTTAAATTATTATTTAATAATTCATTTTTTTGATGTTCATTATTATATTTTACAATATTTTCTTTATTTTCTTTTTCTAATACATTAATTTTATTTTTTAAATATGAAATACAATCTATTGTATCAGATTGTTCTAAATATTTTTCTTCAATATCTAATTTATTATATTCTAGATCATTATATTTATCTTTTAATTGATTATATTCATTTTTTAAAGTTTTACTTTGATTTTTTAAAATCTCATTAGTATCTATTAATGATTTAGTAGTTTTATCTAAATCTAGAATTTTTTCATTTAAATTATTGATTATATTATTTTTTGAATATAAATCATTTTTCAATAAATCATATTCATTTTTAAATTTATCATATTCTTTTTTTAAATTAGAATCTATATCAACAAACTCATATATAATATTAGATTTATCTTCTGTTCCACAGTCAGTGGATGATGTATTACCCATTTATGTTTTATATATATATATATAAAATATATAAATATTTAAATATTAAAATTACAAAAATATTTATATTAATAAATATCTTATCTAGTAAATTAGTATTGTCTAATAAAATTATTTAAGCATATTATTATTAAAAAGTGAAAAAACATCTATACAGCGACGATTTTTTATTTTTTTATTATTTTGATTAATAGCTGGAGGTGTTAATAATAATTGTGGCATATTTTTATTATGTAGTAATAATTTATTTGTATTATTTAATTCTAAAATCTCTTCATTTAAATTATTAATTATAATATTTTTTGAATATAGTTCATTTTTCAATAAATCATATTCATATTTACATTCATTATATTCCTTTTCTAAATTATAATTAATATCAGTAAACTCATATATAATATTAGATTTATCTTCTATTTGGTAATCAGTATTAAAGCTATTAGTCATTTATATATTTAAATTATATAAAAATATATAAAATATTTTCTTATTAAAATATTTAGATAAAAAACTATATAAAATATTTATATGAGTAACTATACAGTATTAAATGAAGTTGAATATATAACAAAAAAAAATTTTATATTTAATAAATATTTAGAATTTGGAAATGATTCACCGTATATCTTTGTAAATCATTTTAGTAATTTAAATTATTCAGATTATGCTATTAAAGTTACAGATTTATTAAAATATAATATATTAGAAGAAGAAATAAGTTTTTTAAAAAAATATTATGGTAAAAAAAAAATTCAAAACAAATATAGATTAAGTAAAATTATAAAAAAAAATTTATTTCCAGAATTAATTGAGTCATTAGTTATTAATAAAAGACTTGAGTTCTTATTAGAATATATTAAAAATAATAATTTTAATATAAATTATATAAATTATACTATAAAACTATTAGATAATTTATATAAAAATACAAGATTTTTAATTAATAAATTATTTATAGATTCTTAATTATATAAATTTAAGATATAGGTAATAATAAACATAAATACTATTATGGCACATATTAATACACATCTAAATCTAATATGACTATTATTAGTATTTAGTCTATAATAATTGTTAATTATATATTCATTAGTATTTTCAGCATCGATATCATTATTAATTTCATCATTATTAATTTCATCATCACTATTTTCATTTAGATCCTCATTATCACTATCTAAATTATTATTTTGATTGTTTAAAATACTATGTTCCTCATCATTTTCTATAAAATCATTATTAGTGTTAATTAATTTTTTTAAATAATATTTTTCAGTTTTTAAACATATTGGACATAATTTTTTATTTTTTTTTTGATACCATTCATTTAAACAACTAACATGTGCTTTTACGTCACATTTAACACATACAGTTGTTAAATAATCTTCATCTAAATCCATTTTTTCTAAACAAATAATACATGTTTCATTCTTTATTTCTATATAAATATTATCAGACATAAAAATATTTGTATTTATTTGTCTATATATCTTATTATCAAAATATGAGTTAAAAATATATTACTAAAAAAAATAATATACATGTAAAAACACTAACTAAACAAAATAATGATAATTTATTACATATCTCAATCCAATTTAAATATCTTTGAATATATAACACATTTTCTAAATTATTTTGTAAATTATTATCTAAATTATTTTGTAAATTATTATCCAAATTATTTTCTATATTTTCATCTATATTATCACTATTTTTTAGTATATTTAAATAATATGCTTCTGATTTTAAACATATTGGACATACCTTTTTTTTATTTTTTATATACCATTCAGTAATACAATCATTGTGACATTTAACATTACATTTATGACATATATCAGTTATATTTTCATTTAAATCTTCTAAGCAAATAATACATAAATTTTCTCTATATAATTCATTATGAACTTTATTATTAGTCATATATAATTTTATAAAGTTTTTACTATATGTTTTAATAAAATTTTCTATATATAGTTTTTTAATATATGAAGCATTATTTAATGAATTACCAACATATAAATGACTACCACTAATATATGCTTTACTAAATTGTTTTATATAATTTTTATATAATATATCATATTTTTTATATGAATTAAGTTTAATCATAAAAATATATAACTTTAATTTTCTATGTTATTTAATTTACTATTATTCTTATCAACATAATCAATTAGATCAAAATCAAAATATTTTAAAATAATATCTAAATAGTAATTATCAATAGGATAATTATCATTCATATAAGAATTAATCAACGATAAAGGTAAATTAGTTTTTACAGCTAATATTTGTAATGAAATGTCATTTGTATGACATAAATTTTTAATTATTTCTTTCATATTACTAGGAATAGCTAAAAACTTATAAGGGTCTTTTTTATGAATATAAGTATCTTGTTTTTTTTTTAGTTTATTTGTTTTATTATTATTTTTTACAGATTTCCATGGAATACACTTTTCTAAATTATCAAATTTTTGTTTTAATAATATATCTTCAACTTTATCTCTATATTTTTGTTCTATTAAAGTAATCTCCTCACTAGTTAAATTATTCATATATATATATTATTAGTTTTAATTGTTTAAATATTAATATTATATTAATATTATTATAATATATCACAAACAAGAAAATCTATTTAAAAAGTAGTTTTACAAATAAATTATATGAAGTATAAATCTTTAAATTTTATTTCGAATTATTTAATAGAAACTATAAATAAAGAAGCAAATGATATAATATTAAAAATAAGTCAAGATTATAATCTTGATCATAATATTTTAAAAAAAAAATACATAGAAAATAATTATAAATGTCCAAATGTTTTATTAGATAAAATTAATACAACAGAAAATACATGTAAAGTAGATAATTGTATTAATGATAATATTAAAAATACTATAGATTGTAATATAAGATGTTTAGGAATAATAAAATCAGGTGCTCAATGTGCTAGAACAAGAAAAAATAATTCACATTATTGTTTAATTCATCAAAAAAGTTTAAAATTTGGTAAAATACATATTAACAACCAAACGTAGATTCCCCAGAATATATTATATATAAGAATCCATCTTTGTCTTTATTTTGATTATATATTTCTCTCATATTTAAACTAGAATTTAATAATTTATCATTACAAAAAATAAAAATGGCTTTTTCAGGAGTCATTTTTATTCTTTTTCTTATTACGTACATTAATTGACCAACTGTTAAATCTTCCGGAACTAAATATTTATTTTTATCTATATTAGGAATAATTGTATCATTTCTATTTGATAACTTCTCTACAATTAATGGTATTCTATTTGGATATTTTTTAATTATTTCATTAGATTCTTTTAATCTATCCTCAAATGTTTTTGAAATTTTATAATTAGCCATAATATATATTAATTAATATATTTTTTAAATCTATTTAGCGAATATTTTTTTAAAATTATTTAATAATACATAGTTATTCAATTTATTATAATTAACATTTTCAAAAATAGTTTCATCATTTTTTGATGTTTTAATATTATTATTTGTTTCTATAAATATATATCTTAAAATACTAGTAATATCATAATTATTTATAATTACAATATAGAATATTATACCACATACTATTTTTTCCAATATATTAATAAAAATACCTTTTTTAATATTAAATTTATTAAAAGGATTAAATTTATTATATAATAATCTAAAATATGGAATAGATAATATTGTAAGTGTAAATGCTATTATAATATTATATTTATTTTCATAATATTCATTATTTATTAATAGTATAAATAATGGTAAACCCATAACTAATAATAATATAAGATTACTAACTTCATTATTTAATTTTAATACATTTTTTTTACATTTAAAAGAATTTATCATAATTCTACAAAAATATACTATAAATGTAACCAATAATGTTTCGGAAGTTATTTCTAAATTATTAGTAAGCAAATAAATTAAATTTAATATACAAAATAACTCTAAAATATTTATTACATGATTTATTTGAAATATTATCAAATCACTTATTAAATTATCATTATCATATAATTGAATATAATTATTTTCATTTAATATACTACCTAATACTGGTATATATTTGAAATCTGATGTATTATTAAATAAATATAATCCACCACCTTTTTTGATACCCTTTTTGAGTTTTTTACTTTTATTTTTTTTTAATTTACATTCTTTTTCATATCTACTTAATTTATATAATAATTTTTCTAAATCTTTTTCTTTATTTTTATAGTTAAATAAATATGTATCATCTGATGTATAAGCTAATTCAGATTGTATATTTTGTAAATCTTTAATAATACTTCCACCTTTTTTACTCATTACTTAATACTATATAATTATATATATTTAAAAAATAAAAATAAAAATAAAAATAAAAAATTAATTATTTTCGTATAAATATTAGTAATGAATGAAATTAATTTTATATTATTTGATATTGAATATACTGCATGGGAGGGGAGTCAAAAACGAAATTGGACTTATGATAATGAATATAAAGAAATAATATGTATATCAGCATTAAAACTAAATAATACTAATAATAAATTAGAAATTATAGATAAATTTAATTATTATGTAAAACCTAAATTAAATCCAATATTATCTAATTATATTATAAATTTAACAGGAATTACTCAAACAATAATTGATACAGAAGCATATGATTTTGATATCGCTTTAGAAGATTTTTATATATTTTGTGAAAATTATAATATATATTCATATGGAAATGATTATACTGAAATAAAAATTAATTTAGAATTAAATGACATAACTAAATCTTCAAAATATTATATATGGGAATCACAATTTTATGATATTAAACCAATTTTTAATATTTATAATATAGATACTTCTATGTATACTAGTGGTTCTGTATATAAATCGGTAGGATTAAAACCAAATAACGTAAAAATTCATGATGCTATGTGGGATACATACTCACTTTTTATTACTTTAAATTTCTTATTCTATAATCTTAAATAATCATAAACTATCTGTATATATATTTATTTTTAAAGTAATTTGTAGCTAAGTTACTTAAATTTGTTTCTCGATATTCTAATTTATAGTTATTTGAGTTTTTATTTAAAAACTTATATGCTTTGGATAAAAGTGTTTTTTGTTTTATTTTTATTTCATTTATTTCATTATTAATTTTATTTTTATTTATATTAAAATTATACTTTATTAAAATATTTTTTTTATACAATATAAAATTATTTTTCAATATTCTAAAATATTTATTTTTTAAATTAAAAAAATATATTCTATTTAATTTTTTACCCGAGGTTACATATAGTTTTTCCATCATTAAACCTTCTATTAATGGATAATGTTTAAAATGATTATTATAATGATAAACCATAAATTTATATAGCTTACATATTTTACTGATTTTATTCTATAAATAATAGTATTTAGTTATAGTATTTATATATTCTATCTTAGTAATTTTTTAGTAATTTTATATTAGTAATTTTAAGTCTCATTAATTTACTAAAATTATTTAAACTTAGATTTTTTTCATATATACAGTATATTATTAAATAATTTAATACATTATTCATATTAATATATTTATATCCATTATTTGTAATATTATAACTAATACAATTCACTATATGATCATATTCATTTTTTGTTTTTTTATAAAAAATATTATTAATTATAGAATTTTGTATATTTGCCTTAATCGATGTTAATGTATCACATAAACTCAATTCTAATTTTTCATAAATTTGTATATTAATTGTATTCTTAACTATATTTCTAATTCTATGTAATTGTTGAAATGCTTCTCTAACATTTAGTGTAGTGCATTTATAAAATCCATATACATAATCAAAATATTCTAAATTAAAATCTACGCCAAAAACTACTTTTGGTGAAACTATAACCACATTGTATTTACTCCAAAAACTATTTACATCATACATTAGTTTATCTGTTTTTTTATCGGTTTCACTATTATATAAAAGTATATCATTAAAATTACTTGTATTATTTAATTTATTGGTAATATTTAAATTATTTAAATATTCAAAAATAAATTTAGATTTATTAAGAGTATCACAACATATATATATTTTATTATTTGACAAATAGTCATTTTTAAGTTTTTCTAATATTTCTTTTTCATTATCAAATAAATTATAAATAATATTATTACTAAAATTATTATATGTAATTAAATTACAATACATTAAATTTCTAAAATATAAATAAAATTTAATCACATTATCATTTAAATCAGCATCAGTTATTAATAATTTATTACAATTTTTTAATAACCATTCTAATATATTTATAAATGAACTATTTGTATTTCTATTTATACATAAATAATTACCTATATAATACATAAAACTAACACCTTCGTCTATCCATATGAAATCAAATTTTTTTAACGGAAAGTCTAATTTATTAATACTATCTGGTGAAATAATTAATTTATCACACATTTTTATATTTTCTTTACTAGTAGTTATATAATTATTAACATCAATATTATTTTGTTTTAATTTATCATAAATTGTATATGTTAATGTGCGTCTACAACTTAGTATTAAAAAACTAGATATATTATTATTTTTAATATAATTTACTGTAGTAGTAGATTTTCCACTACCCATTCCTGATTTTATAAACAATGTATCATAATCATTAAAATCTATAGAATTTATGTATTTTTGTGTAAATACTTTTTTTTTTATATTTAATTCATATGGATATTTTAACAAACTTTCTATATTATTTAATAAAGTATCACTAAAATTATATTTATCAAAAATTATTACATCATTATTAAACATTGAAGGTAAAAAATTTAATTTATCTAATTTAATATTAAATAAATTATATTGAAATAAATAATTATCTAAATCTTCAAAAGTATCAAAATAATAATATTTATGAATTATTCTATATAAATAATCATTTTCCTGTATTATTATCAAATCACTTTTATTAAATTTTAATATATCAATTATATTATTAAATATATCAGTAAATACACTTTTATTATTTATTAATTCTACATAAAAAAATAATCGCACTGATTGTGAATAATCTACATATTCATATAAATTACATTTATGTTTCTTTTGAAACTTTATTATATTTTCAATTTTTCCTAAACTAAAAATCTTATTTCTCACATTTTGTTTAAAAATAAAATCATTTTCTAATTTATTTTCTAAACATAATTCTAATGTTTCATAAGATTTCATTTAATATTATTACTAATAATTATTTATATTATTTATATTAATAATAC
>MDSV01181997.1_pt1 | contig 10379 bp, 8 predicted proteins | sample 810851 | NCBI WGS metagenome assembly MDSV01 (sample SAMN05326640, study PRJNA326480) | marine metagenome | isolation source: seawater | place: Atlantic Ocean: North East | collected 2012
GCTAATTTCGGTCATAGCCAGAGCTCAGACGTTTGATTAGGTTGATTGATTTCAAGGCAGATCATGCTGAGGAACTTTTTACCAAGAATACCACCCTGGCAACCGCTGATGCCAAGTATACTTTGCGGCATTGGTTGGATCGTATGGAAAAGAAGGATCGTGCCTTCACGCTTATCGACAATGGACATCTAGTTGTAGCGGGTGGAATATTCCCGATTTGGAATGGGATGGGCGAAGCCTGGCTAATCCCAAGCGACAATATACCGAAATATAAATTAAAGATTATTAGAACACTTAAAAATCACATAGACAAAATTACAGCGGAAGACGATCTGCACCGCCTCCAGGCAACGGTGCGGGATGATTTTGATATCGCTAAAAGGTTTATTGAATTTTTGGGTTTTGAGCGTGAGGGCACATTGAAAAATTACGGGCCCGATAAAACAGATCACATAATGTATTCGAGGACATAGAATGAGTACTTTACTAGGAATAGACGCGGCAGAAGATGAAGCTGAAGCCTATCGATTTAACGCTGCTGTTAAAGGGCGTAACGCTCAAGGGTTTGAACGCGAGAAAGAATGGCAGCAGATTATTGCGGGGATCGAAAAACAAGATTTCTTCAATGACGCGCGTAAATTCAATGCCCAGGTTGGTGCAGTCCAACGTGCGAATGGCTGGGTTAATTCTGGGACGGCACTCGATGTCTATTTGGAATCCATTAAAGAACAGGAATTAAGTGCCTCCAGAATGGATACCGCGTCTATTGCAAAAGAACGCCAACTTAATGAACAAAGTATCAATGCCAGGATGGGTGCAGAGCTCGATCAGATCTATGCAAGAAATGCAATAACAGCTGGTAAATACCGCGCTGCCTCAACAGTTGCTAATTGGGGTTTTAAAGTCGGTTCCTTGATGATGGGTGCATAAATGAAAGTTCCTATTTATCAAAACCAAGTATCGTTGCCAAAAACAAGTGGTGTAGGGCAACTATCGGTGCAAGCCAACCCCCAGGCAATGAGTGCGGGCTCTCGCGCCCAGGCACAATTTGGGCAGACGTTAGTTGCTGGTGGCATTAACTGGTATGAAGATTTTGTAAAACTTGATCAAGCACAAGAGCAAGCAACTGAAACAAGTAAATTTGATAAATTTATCAGCAATGCAACAACAGCTAATTTACGAACACATCCTAGCGATTGGAAAAATAAAAAGAAACTTGACGCAAAGGGGAACCCTACACTTTATAATTATTTTGAATATAGCGAGGTAATTAGAAAAAGTTTGGAGCTAAACGCAAAAGCGGCTTTAAACAAGATCAAAAGTAAAGCTGTGCGAACCAGAATGGCATCTGTTTTTGCACAACGAATAAATAGCGCACTCGTTACTATGAATGCAACGAACCGTGGGAAGTATGTAGATTTCTCAAAGAATGTCCTCAAGACAACTATGGGCGAAGAGCATAAACGGATCGCAGAAATGGCTCCAGGCCCAGATAAAGAACAGGCCATTAAAGATGCGCTTGGTACTTTTCGTCTTTTTAAATCAAAAAGGCCATTGATGGGGGATGCTTATTTTGGAGGCCAAGAACGTGATTTTTTAAGCACCATCGGCGCGTTGGGAATATCCTCGATGATGGATGGCATTGACACGGCAGCTGACGCAAAGTTGTTAATACGAAAACTTGATCAACCTAAAAAGGGCGATGATACTTTTGCCGATGTACAGCGTATTGACGCGGAAACAAAGCAAAAGTTTATTGATCGGTTGTCACGCCTAAGAACGTCATTAACAAATAAAGAAGCTAAAGAAACTGTTACTAAAATCCAACGTGAAAATGTTATAAAAAAGAAAACGCGTGATGACACTGCTGATAATCTCACGCAAAAGATCACCGCTATTCGAGATGCAGTTGCAAATAATCTTACTAAAGACAGTCCTGGTTGGCCTAAAGGAAAAGACAATCGGCCATTGGTGATGCCGACTGTAAGTGAGATTGCTAGGAATAAAAATTTAGATCCAGAAGATAGTAAAAGAATCATAGAAGAAATAAATGGCGAAGATCAAATATTTAATCCAGCTGAGTTTCGATATTTACAGGATGAGATTGAGGAATCGGTTACCGATGACGATCTAAATAGAATTGAGCAAGATATTAGGTCTAAGAAAAGAAAAGGATATATTGGGGGGAAGGCTTACGATCTCTTAAGAAAAGATATTACAGCAGCTAGGAAAAAGAACCCCGAATTTTTGGAACGCAAACGGTATCGCACTTTACTTAAAGACGCGATGAATAAAGCTAATGTAGATACATCCGCAGCAAATCCAAATGTAGGGTATACAGGTCGAACAGGGCAACAAAAGGTTAAAGCAAAATTTGGTGTTTTTGGCGTTGGGGCAATGAATTTTTTTGATGAGCAAATTGCTGAAGGCAAACAACCATCTGAAGCGTTTTGGACAACAGTTACGAAATTCCATCAAGATAAATTAACAATGATCAAAAGTACACTTACATCGATGGATAGTGTGTTTCCAGAAAGTGTTATTAAAGATCCACAAAAGTTTTTAACTCCATATTATATTAGGGCGGCTAAAGAGTCTTTGCGAAATGCTCTTCTCAATAGTGGGGTTTTGACAAAAATTGAAGTAGATGCAGATCCAGATGAGCCTCTACCAACACCAAGGGTAATGTCTGAAATGCAAAAAGATCGTGGCGAAGATAAATTACCATTGGCACAACGAATGACAATTCGCCGTTTATTTGATGAAGAACAAAAAATAAAGTTTTTAGAAGATTACGCAAACATACCTGTGGATGAACGTGGCTTACCAAATCAGATTCCAAGAGGTAGCATGGACACTTCTGTTAATGAAACCACATTAACTGATCGATACAATAAAACTGAGGCTTGGGTAAAAGGAGTTTGGAAAGCTGTAACGGAGGGGCCACAATGACAGACCCTTTAACTCGATTAGCCGACAACCCTGTCAATTTTGCTGTAACAAAAGAACGCCATGCTGGTTACAAAAACTCAGAAGTTTATAAAGGTTTGGAAGAACAGGGTATCGATCCTATTTACGCCTGGTATCAAGATAAAGTACCAGCTGGTGAACATGACGATATAGATGCATTTGATGCATGGGCACCGCCGCCTGGCAGAAATCCAAATGCTCAAACACAAGAGAAAGGCACAATACCAGAAAGTGATCTGGTAAACCCAGAAACGTCATATGGTAAAAATATGCGGCAAGCTGGTGCGATAATGGTAAATTATCTTCGCAACAAAACAGCGCAAAGACCTGTCGGGTTTGTGGGAAATTCTCCAACATCAGGCCAAGTTGCTAACATTGTTGATAGTGTTTCTACAACATCAGGTATTCCAACATCAGCATTGTCTAGTCTTGATAAGATGAGTGACAAAGATCATGGACAATTCATGCTCGAATTTTTAGGGCAGAATGAACACAACATGAGTTTTGGTGCTGGCGTGTGGCTCGATACAGATAATATGCCGCCAGAAGTTCTAGCCGCGCTTGCGGGCAGTATAGAACTTTATGATCAATTACCAACATTTAGCTGGAGCGGTTCGGGGCGTTTGGTCAAAGGTGTGTTGGGTGATCTTTCAACGTATGTAGGCTTATCAAGTTTAGCTTTTGTAAAAAATCTGTTGGCAGGTGGATCAAAGCAAATCGGTAAAGGGTTCCTGCGTGACCGAATTTTGAAGAAGCTATATGGATCTGCTTTTGTTGGCGTTGAAGGTTCTGGCTACGCAGCCATGATGGATCTGTTTAAGCAAAAAGCTGAAGCTGGAAACAAGCCTTTTGTCTATAATAAAGAACGCGGTGCACTAGCTGCGGGGATGGGTTTTCTAGCTGGTGGAGCTCTCACAGCTGCTATGGTTAATCCTGATTTGATTGCCAAAGGTGTAAAAGCAGCTGGCGGTGCGATCCTCGATGCGGGTAAAACAGTAGGTGGTAAGGTTAGCGAGTTTGCTGACACAATGATACCTGCACCTGGGCAGCTCAATATGGGTTTAGGGCCAGCTGAAACAGCTGCTTTAAGAAGGGAAGCAAACGAAAATAGATTTGGCGTTAATAAAGATTTTGAAAACTATCGAAATCGGGTAGATCCCGATGGTCGTATCATACCAGAAGAAGATCGTCCAAATTTAGGCATGGGCGATATGTATGGAATGTTGCCTAAGAACGCTGAGGTCGTAGGCGAACTTGATGGGGGCATTACTCTGCATAGAGGGCCAAATGGTGATTACTACGCAACTGCTCATAACCCTGATCTTGGTGAAACTGATGTTGTTGGGTACATCCAGGGCCGCGATAATGGAACCGAACTTGCAGTAGTACAAGAAATGCAAGGCAAGGGCATTGGCTCTGAACTTCAATATTTATTTAGAAAAGAAAACCCGTTTGCTCCGACAGGTGGTTTGACAGAAGCTGGGGCCAGGCGATTAAAAGGCACGTTCAAACGCTTAGACGCTGAAGGGTTAATACCTAAAGTAGAAATTGAAACTTCAAAACGTGGCGATATCTTGGAAATTAGCAAAATTGAGACACCCGTAGATTTACGCGGAAAAGGGTTAGCTGAAGAAAAGTTACAGGAACTTATTACCCAAGCAGATGCCGATGGAACTACTTTAGCATTAACGCCTTCAAATGCTTTTGGTGCTAATAAAGCCCGTCTTGAAAAGTGGTACAGACGGAATGGTTTTGTGCCAAATAAAGGAAAGAATAAAAACTTCACTACTAAAGAAACAATGATCCGCGTTCCACAAGATACAAAAGTACAACACGCAATACCAACTGAGGCCGATAATCCAAACAGCATTGTTAATATGGTTTATAACGCTGAAGAGGGTGTACCAATGCCCCCTCTCAATGCGCCCCGAAAAAGATGGACAAAAGCTGTTTTGGGTAAGGTTATGGATCAACAGGCACGGCAAGCTGGTCGCGTTGTAAAAGAATACAATGATAAAAGCCTTGAGACTATTTCTGATACTATCGCTAATGAAGCAATCGCTGCTTTAAATCGAGAAGGCAATGCTAGTAATTGGTATAATTCAAAAATAAAAGAAATGAACGAGGTGCTGCAAGAAATACACCCTGAGCTTGTTCCTGGTTCGACTGATGAAGGTGCATTCAAAATAGCCTTGGCAATTACGAGTAACGGCTCAACTGTTGATAGTAATATGAGGGCAGCAGAACACATATATCGGGTCTTCAAAAAGACAGGAAAATTCCCAACAGACCTAAAAAGCTTAACTAAAGATGTTGGAGGATTTGGAAAAGAGAGCCAAACACTTGTTTTGCAGATGCAACGTGCAAACAATATTATTGATGAAATGGGGCCAGACAAATTTATTGAATTTTTAAATACTAAATTTACAACTAAAGATCTTAACAAGATGGGTTATAAACTTAGTGGCGAAGGTGCAAACTACGAGACTTTTGGGTCTGCTATCTTTGGGCCAAAAATTGGTGGTGGGTTTTATCAAAACCTAAGAGGTAACTTTGACCCCGTTACTTTTGATCGATGGTGGATGGCCAGCTGGGGAAGATGGACAGGTAATTCTTTAATTAAGACCCCGAAGGAAACACAGGCAAAACGAATAGCGAAATTTAGAGAATTGTCTGGGTCAAAATCAAAGACAGACAAAGCATTAATTAATCAGGCCAACAAAATATTCAACGTGTATAAAAAAAATAACTTTCAACCACGCACAGAATTAAACAAGGCAGCACAACGAGTGGCCGAAGGTGCACAGGACGTAATGAGAGAGCAACCAAATAACTCAAGTGAGCGTAATTTTATGAGAGCAACAGTTGCAAAAGCACTAGAAAAAATGAGAGCAATGGGTTATGATATTACGCCAGCTGATCTGCAAGCAACCGTGTGGTATCCAGAAAAGGAATTGCATGGTAAATATAAAATTGGCAGCGGCAGAAGCGCACCAATGGATTATGCAACAGCTGCCTATAAATTGTTGGAGGAAATAAATGCAGAATAAAGAGGAAGATAATAACTTAGATCACATACATGATCCACAAGACCCGCAAGAAATTACACTTGCTGATATGACACCAGAACAAGCAAAAGAGTTCGGTCGAAAAGCTTTAGCGGTAATGCAAGCGCGAGAGTCTAAACCTGCCTGACCGAAATTTTGAAACTAGTTATTACAACCCGCCAATCGGCGGGGTTTTTATTGGGAAATTAAATGAGTACACCAGATTTATCAGAGCTAGGTAACTTGCACGCAAATACAGCGGAAGAGGACAACGGGCAAATTATACCAAACGGCACTATGTTCCCGCCTAGTGATCATCACAATGATGAAGTCCAGGTTGCGGGCCTGGCTGATATAGCCAGGCAAGGTGCTGTTTTTGCAGGGCGTGTATTTTCGGGTGATGTGTCAAATAAATTTGGATCAGCCTATTGGGAATTAAACAAACTACGCCTCAAAAAAGAGATGGAGGATGCTAGACTAAGAGGTCTTGATAGTGAAAAACTAGCAACAGATGCGCTAAACCCAAATCAGCGAAAAGCAACATCTGTAAATCTTGATGGCGAAGAAGTGCAAATCGATGTTGGAAATTTAAATATTTATGGTTCTGGTGATGGGATAACCAGTAAAAGTAGTTTGCTTCAATTTGGTGAAATTATACCAGCGCGTATATCAGATGAAGCTAAAGTGAATGAAGCGTATATCCCGCATATTACTATCGGTGATGCGGAAGTGGATCGCATTTTAGCTGCTCGATTAGAAAATAGTCCCACCATGAAAGATGGGATGATTGCAGGTATCCGCGCTGTTGGCAGAGCTGGCGATGATAAGATTCCTGATGAAGGGAATGTTCGAGCGATACTGTCGCAGTTTGGTGAAGAGATTGAAGGCCAGCTGGCGAAAAAGAGCCCAAAGCAACTTGAAACAATTACGCTGCAGCAAACACGAGACATGGCAGATCTGCTTGGTATCGATGGTGATGCGTTAAAAGCTAATTTTATGGGAGGGTTGCAGGTTGACCATAGTCAGCCAGGACAATTAGCAGCGCAGTTGGTTGCGGGCAAAAACTTGCTATTAAAAGAAGTAGCCATCCTCGACAAACTTACAGATGAGGCAATGGCTACTGGAATGGGCCCAGGCAGAGATGCAGTATATCTTGCCTGGCGGCAACAAGCAGAGCTAGTGGCTCAATTACAGATGGCGTTCAAAGGCACTCAGACCGACATTGCCAGAGCTCTTTCCGCTCTGCGCGTGTCGAACCAGGTAGATAGATCAGCAATTAATCTGGATGTTGCAAAGCTGCTGGATAATGTTGGTGGCCCTGAGACTATGGAAAAAGCAATCGAGGCTTATTCAATGGGCGGCGATGTTGTTGATCGTTTAGAGCTGGCAAAGGCGTTGACCAAAAAATCAACAAAGGCCGATGCAATCTACGAAGTTTGGATCAATGGAATTTTATCGGGGTATTGGAGTCACGTTAAAAATATTGCTGGCGGTGTAGCAATGATCCTTGGAGATAATGCTGAGACATTCGGAGCTGCATCGATGCAAGTCCTAACTAAGGGGCTGCGTGGTCAAACACGCGATGTGACGTTTGGCGATGTCCAGGCTAAAATGTTTGGTCAATTTATGGCAGTAAAAGAGGCCATGATGTCTGCTGGTAAAGCTGCAGTCTATCGTGAAGATCCTAACTTTTTAGGGCTGTCTTCAAAATTCGATACCAATCAGGCAGGTATGCAAGGCGGGCCAGATGCATTCTCAGCAGCTGGGATGCAATACGAAGGTAACTTTGGCAAGGCTATTGATGTTATAGGTTCAGTATTAACTGGTTTTCGTATTCCAATGCGGGCACTCCAGGCTGAAGACGCATTTTTCAAAGTTGTGAGTTATAGGGGTTCACTTTACGAAGAAGCTTATCGCATTGCCAGGCAAGAGGGATTAAGCGGCGATCCTCTTTCAACCCGCGTTGCTAATTTAGTGTTTGCACCATCAGAACAGATGGTGGCTAAAGCTCAAAATTTATCTAAAGACGTTACCTTGCAGACTGAGATGGTTGGTAACTGGAAAAAAGTACAGAACCTGATGCGCGGTAAGGCTCGATGGTTGGTGCCGTTTTATAAAACACCAACTAACGCTTTGCTTTATGTTGGGGAGCGCAGCCCGTTTGCCTGGAGAACAAATAGATATAAAGCCGCTATGGAAGAAGGTGGAGCAGCTGCTGCTAAGGCTAATGCTCGATGGGCGATGGGGTCAGTTGCTTTTACGACATTAGCATTTCAATTCGATTCCGATAATATTACAGGTGGAATATCATCTGACCCACGGGTTCGTGCAGCTTATGAACGCCAGGGCATAAAACCTTACTCTGTAAAGATCGGCAATGAGTGGATTAATTACAATACGTTTGAGCCTGTAGCAACGATAGTTGGCATTGTTTCTGATGCTATGGAAATTATTAAGCACCCAAAAACAGATGAAAATACGGCTCTTGAAGTTGTTGCTGGTGTGACTGGCGCGATTGGCTACAACATGACAAACAAAACTTTCTTGGCTGGAATTTCTAAATTTTTAATGGCCATACAAGACCCACAAAAAAGATCAGTTTCTCTTATGAAGCAATATATTGGATCGGCTTTACCAGGGTCAGCTATGTGGAATGAGATTAGAAAACTAAACAATGATCTCAAAAGAGTTAAAAAAGACATTCTTGATCCTATGAAAGCAAAGCTGCCAGGGTTTTCTGAGACACTGGGAATTAAAAGGGATCTGTGGGGGCGGCCAATTAGCGAGGTTCGTTTTAGATCGCCTTACAAACCAAACCCGATGGACAAAGAAATTGCCAGGTTACGATTACCGATAAGTGATCATCCCGATGATTATGATGCTGACATTGAGTTTACAATCAAAGAGCGTGATTACTTCCATGAGACAGCTGGTAACTTAGCTCAAATATATGTCACTAAAATGATGAAAACCAAAGAATTTAAAACTAACCAAGCAGCTAGTATTGCTACTGGTAATGCTTTGGCTAGAGAAGAAATAAAAGCTCTATTTAATGACAGTATAAAAGATGCCAGAGAAGATGCTATGGCAATGTTACGAAATCATCCAAAACTTGGCCCAGGCTTAAACGCTAGAATAGCTGAGAGGGATGCAGAAATTCAAAAAGAAGTAGATAAATACAACACTATCAAAGCGAGAGGTTACTGACGATGACAGTTTCTACACTGACAATTAAAAATAGCTATTCGGGCAATGGCAGCACCACAAGTTTTGCTTATGCATTTAAAATCTTTGCGAGCTCAGAGGCCAAAGTTTATGTACGCACGAATGCTACGGGCGCGGAGTCGCTTAGAAGCGAGGGCAGTGGATCGACAAATTATTCGGTCACAGGCGTTGGCGCAGTTGGCGGCGGCAACATAGTTTTTGTTACGGCACCTACCAGCGCAGAGACAGTTGTCATCAGAAGACTTAGCGCGTTGCAGCAGCTCACCGATTATCAGCCAGCTGATAGTTTCCCAGCTGCTAGTCACGAAGATGCCCTGGACAAGCTGACGAATATTACCCAAGAAATGCAAGAGGAGCTGGATCGATCTTTTAAGGTATCGAAAACGAACAGCATCACCACGCCAGAATTTGTTGATGATGCATCAACCAGGGCAAGCAAAATTCTTGGTTTTTCATCTGATGGAAATAATCTTGAAGCAACAACGGGACGTGTTAGCAGTGTTAGCGTGTCAACAGGCACTGCTGGTAGTAGCGCATCTGCATCATTTACAACTTCATCTGGTGCACTCGCACTGACAATTCCAAGGGGTGATACGGGGGCCACGGGGGCCACTGGGCCAGTCGGTATTGGCCTTTCATTAGCATTAGGAGGATAACATGGCTGATGTCTTAACAGGTAAGGGCTATGTCGTTACCACAACAAATGCCGCAGCACTTACGGCGAGTTCTTCTCAGACAATAACTCTGATTGGACTTACAATTTCTAACATACACGCTTCTGCGGCTGCGTGGGTTACTGCCGACATTGTTCGATCAGGCGGGGTGAACTCAGAACTCGCGCACCAAATCAGTATCCCAATAAATGATTCCCTGGATCTATTGCAGGGCAAGGTTGTGCTGAACCCATCGGATGCCTTGTGGCTTGATGCTGAGGCGAACTCGCATCTCGAAGCTTCAATCTCTTACTTGGTACAAACATAATGGGTGGCTTTTTATCAGGACGCACAAGCCTTACAACAGTGCAGACAGCAGATATAGCTGACAACGCCATCACTCTAGCAAAAATGGCTGGTGGTACAGACGGTCAAATAATTACCTATGACGCATCGGGCGATCCAAGTGCTGTGGGGCCAGGAA
>MDSV01224752.1_pt1 | contig 10379 bp, 9 predicted proteins | sample 810851 | NCBI WGS metagenome assembly MDSV01 (sample SAMN05326640, study PRJNA326480) | marine metagenome | isolation source: seawater | place: Atlantic Ocean: North East | collected 2012
ACTTCAATCTTGTTTCTGTTTTTAGAATTAGCAGCTTGTTGTAAAACCTTAACAGCTCCACCTCTACCAAAATTGACACACATATCAAAGTAAATATGTTTTAATTGTGAAGGAACTTCATCACACTTACCCCGTCTCCAATAATCTTGATGATAAATTGTTTTCGCCTGTTCTTTTGTTAGATTTTTAATATCCACATCTGGATACCATCGTTTAGCGATACCATATTTGGTTTCACCACCAGCATCATCTGGGTCATTTACATAACCACCTTCATGATTTAAAACCACTTCAATTATTTCATTAAATGTTGTTAATTGTTTTTCATTTGACATATTTAATAACCTCTTAAAAATTCTACATAACATTTTCATATATAAATATATATAAAATAAAAAAACCCTCAATATTTTTTATCGAAGGTTTTTTTAAATAATATTACTATCAGTGTATTTAAATTAAAACTCAAGTATACAGTAATCGTATCTCAATGTAACTGAAATATCGATAGGGTCACTTGAAGCAAAGTCTAAATCGTTAAAATTAGCAGCTGTTATAAAAGCTCCTTTTAACTTCCAAGTTTCAACTATATCACCAACAGGACCTAATACTTGAATATCTACATCTTTTTTGTAGAAATCAGAGTATCCATCTCTACCAGTTACTGACTCGTGGTGAAGTCTCACCCATTCCATTATAGCTTGAGCTCCAGAAGGAACAACAGGATCATATAATGTAAATTCAAGAGTTTCCCAACTAGCTTTACCTTTTACATATCTTTTTACATTCATATGATTAAGTTCTACTTCTTCGAATGTAATTGAAGGTCTATTAGCTGTTTTAATCAAATATCCTGGAATCCCATCTATGTTCATTATGAACCTATTTTTTAATTTCGGTTCAAATGGTGTAAACATTGCCTGATTCGCGTCTATCAAAGTTGCCATACTTTTTCTCCCAATAAATTTATATACATTAGGTTACACATATATTTTCATATATAAATATCTAAAATTATAAAAAAAAAGGGAAAACTTTATGTTTTCCCTTAATTTCTTTAATTATCTACATTATTACTCTGGAAAAGCTGCTCCTGTAGCCATTACTGTAAAGTCTAATACAATAAACTCTGCAGTTTTAGTTGGCTGTAGGAATACTTGTCCATACAATTGATTTCTATCAATTACATCTGGAGTATTATTTGATTCATCCATCACTACTCTAAAAGCTGTTATACCACTTTGAGATTGTACTTGTTCTAAAAATGGATTAGCTATATTCAAGAATCTTTGTCTTGTTTGAGCGTTATTTTGTTCAAATACCAAGAATCTTGACGCTGATGCGATAAACTTTTTAACTCTAATCATTAACCTTCTAACATTTACTCTGTCAAGAGCTGATGATTTTTTCTGTAATGTTTTTTGTCCCCATACACACACTCCTTGACCAGGAAATGTTGCGATTGGATTAACATTTTTCTCATACAATGTATCTCTATTTTTATGAGTAAGAGGTCTTTCAGTTTGAATAGCAGTTGTGATTCCACCACGACTTAAACCAGCTGGTGCAAACCATGGGAATCCTACTTTATCATTAAATGAGTAAACACCAGCTACAGCTGTAGAAGGTGGTACCCAAACTGTTTTTCCTAAAATATTATCTGGAACTTTTACCCAAGGCCAATATGTAGCTGCGTAATTTGAATCTATAGCTTTAGCCTGATTGGTTACAGTTGACAATGTTGTTGTTTGATATGGAACTGTATCCACCACAACAAATGCGTCACCTCTATTTTCACAAACATCAATAGCTTTTGTCACCAATGATGTATGGTTACCTAAACTTCTTATTATACCTGGTAAAAACATTAAATTGAAATCATATTCGTCAGCGTTTGATAGTAAATTTAATGCTTTTAAATATTGATCTTTAACGGCTGTAACTGATAAGTTAAAACCTTGTGTGTTTGTATCCGATATATTTTCATTGAAGTTTATTGGATGTGTTACTGTCCCATCTGTTCCACCACTAAATGCACCTGCAACTGAACCACTATTTGAACCACTATGGAATGCTGGTAATGAAGCTGAAGCAGCTCCCTCTCTAACACCACCATTTTCATCTAAATAGTCAATTGTATTTTCTAAAACTTCAACTCTAACAAAATTAGATTGATTTGGATAATCACCAACATATTGTAAGAAAGGATCTGAAGCTGTTCCACCAATTGTCAATCTAGCGTCACCAATTACTTTTGCTATATAATTATTTGCATTTGGGTCTAAACTTAATTCAGAAAAGTTTTCTAACACCTGTTTTCTTTTACTTGAGTCATCACCTCGTCTAATTAAAAGACTAAATGTTCCTTTTTTCTTATTTAAACTTCCTATTTCATATCTTAAATTGTTTTTTGAACCACTTACAAGAACATTATTTGAACCTATAGGTCCAACACTATTCATTATAGCTCCATCTGCTCTTGTATGTAATTTAAATACATTTTTAAAGTTATAAGCATCTGCTTCATTAACATATCCAAAATCGTGACCACCCTGAAATGCACTAGCTGATAATGTACCTGATATTATTGATGAAGATACCGTTGGTGTAAAACCAAGAGGATTTCCAGCTTGAGCAACATTGTATTCAAAAAATCCACCACTTCTCGGTGAATTACCAGATCCAATGTCAGGTGTACCTGTCAGATTTTGACCGAAAGTACCAGGGTCATCATAGTATAATCTTAATGTAGCAGAACCTTGATTACTAGCACTAAATCTTAATGAATGCTGTATTGCTCCACCATCATGACTACCACCTCTGTTAACCGAGCCACTATTATTTATAACATTTGCCCAAGCTAAAGCTGTTGCGGTGGCATTTGAACCTGTTGGAACAAAAAACTTTGTAGATGTTGATGTCTTACCACCATTTCCTATCTCACCAGATGCTGATACAAATACGAATGAAACTCCTCCAATTGAACAAGAAGCTGCTGAACCTAAACCTGTAGCACTATCTCTAAATCCATTATTATTATTGATTACTATACTAGCCGATGCTTTTGTTCCACCTCCAACAATAGCTGGATCTATAGAAGAAGATACAATAGCAGTCGCATGAGAGTAACCAGACCCCATAATTCTAACTACGGTTAATGTTCCTGCATTTTCTAAATAATTTTTTGCAGTGTGTGATGTTAAATATTGGTAATAACTAGACCCACTTTCAAATACATCTCCAAATTTTTCAACATACTCTGAATATGTGTTTACCACAGTTGGTGATAGAGCTGGTCCTTTAACAGTTGGTCCAACCACTACTGCACCAATATCTCCTACCGCCTCTGGTAAAAAGGATGCGTCGATTTCATTTGTAAATACACCCGGTGATACTATTTTTTCTGACATTTAAATTCTCCTATTATTCTTTATTCAGGGAAGGTAGCTCCTGTTGCCTGTATTGTAAAATCTAAAACTACAAACTCTGCAGTTCTCGTTGGTTGTAAAAATAATTGTCCATATAAGATGTTTCTATCAACTACATCTGGTGTGTTGTTCGTTTCATCCATTACAACCTTGAATGCACTTAAACCACTCTGTGCTTGAACATTTTCTAAATATGGATTAGCTATATTCAAGAATCTTTGTCTTGTTTGAGCGTTATTTTGCTCAAATACAAGGAATCTTGAAGAAGCTGCGATGAATTTCTTAACTTTAATCATCAATCGTCTTACATTTACCCTATCTAATGCTGAAGATTTCTTTTGTAAAGTTTTTTGTCCAAATACTACAACGCCTTGACCAGGAAATGTAGCAATTGGGTTAACATTTGACTCATATAAATCATCACGATTTTTTTGAGTTAATTTTCTACCTGCTTGGACAACAGTATCTAATCCACCACGATTTAAACCAGCTGGTGCAAACCATGGATGAGCTACTTTGTCATTAAATGCATAAATACCAGCCAACTCACAAGATGGTGGAACCCATCTTAATTTACCAGTTTGACTATCATTTATTTGAACCCAAGGCCAATATGTAGCTGCGTAATTTGAATCTCTTGATTCAGCTTTACTTGTTACTGTAGCTAAATTTGTTGTTGAATATCCAACAGTATCATAAATAAGGAAACAATCACCTCTATCTTCACAGACATCAACAGCTTTTGTTATAATTCCAGCATGTGCTCCCCCAAAATTATCAACAATTCCAGGTAACATTATCATATTGATATCATACTCATCTGCGTTATTCAATAATGCCAGAGCTTCCATATAAGAACTTCCACCATCTGCAGCTGTTGTCGCACTCAAGGCATATCCTTGTGAATCCGTCGCACTTATGCTGTCATAAAAACTATAAGCAGTTGAAATACCACTTGTAGCTGATACATTACCCAATACATCAAATCCTGCAACTCCATTTAACCCGCCAGCGAAAGTTCCCTGAAAAGAACCACTTCCTAAACCAGGTAAAGAAGCTGATGGATGTGAACCTGCAGGTGAGTTGTTAAGTCTTATATCACCATTTTCATCGAGATAATCTACAGTATTAGTTACATTACTAACATAAACATATTTAGATTTGTTTGGATATTCACCACTATAAGTTAAATATGGATCAGATTCTGATCCAGCAAATGTTTGAAATTGGTCTCCAATAACTTTAGATATATAGTTATTTGCATTTGGGTCTAGAGAAAGATTATTCCAAGTTTCTAAAATTTGTTTTCTCTTTATCGTGTCATCACCTCTTCTAATTAAAAGAGTAAATGTTCCTTTATCAGGATTTATACTTGATATTTCATATCTAATATTATCTTTAGAACCTGATAATAGTGTATTATTTGAACCTGTTTGATTTGCCATAGTGGTTTGAACAGACCTATTATTCATAATAGCACCGTGTGCAATTGTGTTTAATTTAAAAGATACTGCTCCAACATTATCAGCTTTATCAGGCTCTTTACTTCCAGTGTTCATATCTCCACTACCACTAAATACACTAGCCGAAGCATGAGAGAATGTACCATCAAGTATTCTGACTACTGTTAACTTATTTGCATGTTTTAAATACGATTCAGCACAATGTGATGTAAAATATTGAAACACTTGTGAACCACTTTTAAAAGTGCTTCCAAATTTTTCTTGAAATTCCGCGTAGGAACTAACAACTGTTGGAACTAGTGCTGGACCTTTTAAAGTAGGTCCTACTATAGCTGCACCAATGTCACCAACAGCAGCGGGTAAAAAAGATGCATCTATTTCTTTCGTAAATACACCTGGGGATACGATTTTTTCTGCCATTTAAATTCTCCAAATTTTGTAGATAATGATAAGTAAGATAAAGATCAATTTTATCATATATAAATATATGATTTATCGCTCAAACGATATAATTATTTTATAAAAAATAAAATTTATTTAGTTGTTGTTTCTTTATCTTCCTCTTTTGGTTTTTCTGTAGGTATGAATGTTCCAGTATCAAGATTTAATTGTCCATCACCATATTTTTTAGTAATATCATCAACAAAATCTCTTTCTTTATTTTGATTTTCTGTATACTTTTGTCTCAAATCATTCTCAGCATTATCTAAATTCAAACTGTCTTGATCTAACCTGATTCTACTAACACCTAATCTTCCAAATGCATTTTGGATTCCTATGTAAATGTTTTGTATTTCTTGTATAGAATCTATTTCTTCTTTAGTAAATTTTACTTCTTCTGCCATTATATAACCTCCATTAATTTAATTTAATTCGTATATAAATATATATAAAAATGTAAAAACATTAAATATTTTTTATTTGTTCGTCTGTAGCATCACCTTCTATCCCAAACAATACTTTAGAAGGTGTTAACCTTGTTTGTACTTGACTGATTTTACCAGTAACAATTGAATTTGTTTCTTCTGGTAATAAGTAAGCTTTTGTTGTAACACTAAATGTTGATTTTATAAATCTCTCCCCATCTTGTGTCATTTCAGAAGCGTCACTTACAGAATCTAAATAAGAACAAAATTTATAATTTTCATTATTACCCCAATAAATATTGTTATGTTCCATAAATGTTTCTATCAATGGATTCATTTGTTCAATAAAGTTTGTCCATAATACAAAATCATATGATATATTTACAAAATTTGGAACTGTTGTAACTAAATTTTTATAAACAGGTTTATTTCCTGTTTGTACACTAAATCTTGAATATCTATTATCTTTTGACCAACCTGATTCACGAACTACTTCAGTATATCTTCTTCTAATGTCGTGTTCATAACCAGGTATCATATCACTTTTTTCAACAGCAGTTCTTTTTAACATTATTAATGGTAGAATTAAAGAACCATTTTTATCTCTTAATACTCCTCTTTTTCTAACTGCTTTCCATCTTTCTTCATTACCATACATAACAGTAACTTTAATTTGTTCATTAGCTTCTCTGACTGATGGTTTTATAACATCTTTTACATAACCCATTACGGATGTGTCAATATCTTTTAAAGTTATAGAATATTGTTTACTTAAATCTGTTCCAGGAACCACTGTTCGAGCATCGTTACCCCCACCTCTTGCATTTAAACCCCTTTGAGATGTTTGACTCTCTCTATTAACAGTAGATTTGTCAACTAAAGACCTATCAGTTATTGGTTTTATACCCATTTAAAATTCCCCATTAAAAGTTATGTGAATGACAACCTAATTCTGGAGTACATTCTACACTTAAAACACCATTGACAACTTTATGAGAGTGACCTCTTTCAGTTGATGTATGACCTGATTTACCATCAGGACTCGTTACGATTGTATGTTTATGTGCTTTTATACCAGCAGGACCTCCTGAAGATATTCTTGTATTAACTCCAACTATATTTGATCCAACCTCACCTTTTGATAAATTATTCATAGATTTAAAAATAGTAGGTCTCTGTTTATTTTTAACATTTGACGCTACGGTGTTTCTAGCACGAGTTATTAATCCACCTTCTTGTAATCTTTTTCTAGGTCTTGGTTTACCACCCCTACGATATCCACTTCCCATATTAGAACCCATAGATACACATTGTCCATTTTGCATTGTCATACCAGCAGGACAACTATTATGCATTCCACCATGTGCCATTTTTCTTGGTTTCCTACCTTTCCTATTTACAACTCCCCCCTTTTTATATCCATTTGACATTGGAATACAACCACCATTTGCTCCCATCGTCATACCTGCGGGACAACTATTATGCATTCCACCATGTGCCATTTTTTTAATTTTTCCACCTTTTCTTCGAGTTGGTATTGGTCTCGTTCTTTTATTTCTTCTCACTACTCTTCCCCCATTTTTAAATTGACTTGGTGGTGGTAACTGTCCAGCACCATATCCACCTTGATGGTAAGTCGTTTGTGTACTATTTAATTGATCTAAAAATTCTTGTCCCACCGCATTAACAGTTTGAGCATTTATGATATACTCTCCACCTTCTAATTCTACTGGTGTATTTCCACCTACTATGGCTGGTATTCCACCTTGTTCGTGAGATGGTCCTTGTAATATTCCACCTTGATTTTTCTTTTTAATTTTTCCACCCCGACCAAAAGTCCAACTTACTTCAAATTTCCATTTTTTCTTTTTATAACTCCCATTTACACATATACCAGCACATCCATTATAACCTACACCACCACCACAAGCACTACAAGATTTTGGTGGTTCCCATCTATAACCATTAGGATTTTGATAGTAACTAATTAAATTTTTAACATCATTTTTATACTTTGCAGGTACTTTAGATAGATTTGGTGAACCTTTTTCACCAACATTAATTATTATATTTCCACCATCAGGTTCAAAATCATCAAATCCTATATCATCACCGAAACCTCTTGTATTTCTTCCCATATTTCCACCAGTTGCAAATTGATTTCTATTTAAGTGTCTTTTCATCGAACCACCTTTTCTATCAGGGTCAAAATCATCAAATCCTAAATCATCTCCAAAGTTTCTATCAGGATTAAAATCATCAAATCCTATATCATCACCGAAACCTCTTGTTTGGTTACCTTGTTGTTGCCTTAAATTTCTTCCATTTCTATCAGGGTCAAAATCATCATAACCTAAATCATCTCCAAATCTTCTATCAGGGTCAAAATTATCAAATCCTAAATCGTCAGCAAATCCTCTTGTTTGATTATGTTGATGTGTTCTACCACACATCCAAGTTCCATTTGACATTTGATGTTCAAATCCATCAGGACAATTCTGTGTTCTTCTTGTTGGATAATGACTTGGCATCTATTTTCTCCTTTTTCGTAATGCTTTTAATTTATCTTTTTTATTCATTACTTTACCTTTTACTTCTTCTGATTTCAAATCACTTAAATCTGCCTTGCCTATAGCTATAGACCTCTTTACATCCACTTCAACAGCTCTGTTTTTTTGAACTATATCAGGATTAACAGTTAATCCATCTAATTTATTTAAAACACCTGTCATAAATTCATTCATCTGTAAATTACCATTATCTGGTTGATAAGTATGTTTTTCACCATATATGTCATCACTATCATCTTTTACATTTCCACTCACTTCAACTTTTGGTTTAGGTGTTTCTTTGTAATTTGGATTACTTGTATCATATTTGATAATTCTTTTTCCTATTATTTTCTGTACTGCCATTATCTTGGTCTCTCTTCAATTTGTAATGATGATAATCTACTTCTATGTGCTGTAGCCTTAATACTATGATTAAAATCTGGATTACCAGCTACTAATTGTGGTTCTGTTGTTCCATTGATTTCCCAATAAAAATTATTCCAATCCACAATGTCACCAATTTCAGGATAGAAATTCAATGAACCACTTGATAAATTTTCTCTTTGAAAAAACATTTCTATAGATGAATTTAAGTCAGCTCCAAAATCTTCTTGAATTACTTCAGGTTCATTATAATTTATCAAACAATTAACTCTAAATCCTTGTTCATAATATTTTGTTGTTGACTCACCATATACATTCTCATCAGTATTATCTATACTTACTTTATAAATATCTACTGATTGTCCTACAACTTCATCAATCAATTCTTCATTCATTGCATTGATTAAATCAAATTCTTTTTTCGGCATAAAAAATGGTTTTGTTTGTGACATTTAATTATCCTATGTATATTTTTAATGGTGCTTTATTTAACACCTGTTGTTGTGCATCCGCTTGTTCTTGCTCTTGTCTTGATCTTTCCGATAAAGAAACAGCCTCTAAAAATTCTTTTAACTCAGTTAATAATTGTTCTTTTTCTTCTCTACCTTCTGCCTTTAAAGATTCACCATCCAATGAAACCTCACCATTTGGAAGTGGCATTGAAGCATATTTACTTCTGATAATACCAAGTAATTCTTTTGCTAAAGCTAATGTAAATTTTCTTATCCATTGTCTACCAGCAGAATTAATTTCAGAATATGTTAAAAATTTATACGGTATATTAGATGGGTCGGATACTTTACCACTTGTTTGAGTTTGAGTAACATCAACCCTATCGTTTCTTTTATAATAATGAAAATATACTTTATTACCAGCATCTTTAGATTCTGGCCTTGGAAATATCCTAATTTTGTTGTTCACCAATTCAAAAGAATATGCAGATTTTCTAATCAAATCATTTGTTTCAATTGCATTTGCTCTAGCTAAATCATATGACATTGGTCTTAATATATAGGATACGGCTGGTGACACATTTCCGAATCCAAATGAATCCAATAATTCAATGTTATCATAAGTTCCAGCGAATGGGTCGTAGAATTTAGATATAGCTGCTGGTGCTTGATTAAATACTCGTTGAACTTCTATCCTATCAGTTCCCGTAACAGATGATTCAAAATTACCTTCACTTGTTAAATCATATACTTGTTTTGATGATGTTAAAGTTATTGAACCTGTATACATAGTAGTATTTCCACCAACATTCACAGCTTGTCCATATTGTTCAGCCAATGTTATGGATAATCCTAAATTTGGAGTTTCAGCTTGATGAGAACCTGTTCCACTCATTCCAGTAGTGGTATCAGTATTTCCATAATGTTCCCACATCCAATTTTTTGTATTATAATAATTTATCTGTGCTGAATATTCTGAAACTGCCTCTTCAAGACAAGCGTATATTGAACCACTATTAAATTCAAGTTGCATTACAGGATGTCCAAGTTTGCTTGCAACATATTTACAAGTGGTTAAACTATCAGTTTGAAATTCAGAGTCATTATCATAAATTCCATGTGGTGTTGAACCAGTTACTTCATTGCCACTTGTTGGGTCTTGATATATAAATAAAAATTTTGACATTTACATTCTCCAAAATGGGTATTATTCTTCATATATAAATATCAATAT
>MDSV01232188.1_pt1 | contig 10379 bp, 10 predicted proteins | sample 810851 | NCBI WGS metagenome assembly MDSV01 (sample SAMN05326640, study PRJNA326480) | marine metagenome | isolation source: seawater | place: Atlantic Ocean: North East | collected 2012
GAAAATATCAATGATGCAAAATCAACAGATATTATGGCTAATGTTTATAAAAATAAATCAACCAAAACTGAAGAACCAGAATACGAGGAGTGCCTATCATGTCAGTAGCAGAAAAAATAAATTCGGAAATTATTCAACCAAAAAAAAAAGAAATTATTCAACCAAAAAAAATGGGATTGTTAGTTGAAAATCCTGTTTATAAACCTTTTCGATATCCATGGTGTTATGATGCATGGTTAACTCAGCAAAGAATTCATTGGTTGCCAGAGGAAGTACCATTGGGAGATGATGTTAGAGATTGGCAAAAAAATCTTTCACAATCTGAAAAAAATTTATTAACTCAAATCTTTAGATTTTTTACTCAAGCTGATGTTGAGGTTAACAATTGTTATTTAAGACATTATACAACTGTTTTTAAACCAACTGAAGTTTTAATGATGATGACTGCTTTTGCTGCTATGGAAACAGTTCATGTTGCAGCTTACTCTCATCTTTTAGATACAATAGGAATGCCAGAGTCAGAATATTCAGCTTTTATGAAATATAAAGAGATGAAAGATAAATACGATTACATGCAAGATTTTAATGTAAATTCAAAAGAAGACATTGCAAAAACTGTAGCTGTCTTTAGTGCTTTTACAGAAGGTTTGCAATTATTTGCTAGTTTTGCAATTCTATTAAATTTTCCAAGACATAATAAAATGAAAGGAATGGGACAGATCGTTACTTGGTCAGTAAGAGATGAAACTCTTCACTGTAATTCAATGATAAGAATATTTAAGGAATTTATTAATGAAAATCCCGAAATTTGGACACCAAAACTAAAAAAAGAACTTTATGAAGCATGTAGAACTATCATAGAGCACGAAGATGCCTTTATTGATTTGGCATTTGAAATGGGTCCTATGGAAGGTCTAACTGCTCAAGAGGTTAAAGATTATATAAGATTTATTGGCAACAGAAGATTAGTTCAATTAGGATTAGAACCTATATATGATGTTGATAAAAATCCATTAGGTTGGTTAGATACAATGTTAAATGCTGTTGAACACATGAATTTTTTTGAAGGTCGTGCCACAGAATATTCTAAAGCATCAACCCAAGGCTCTTGGGCAGAGGCATTTAGTTAATAAAAAAGTAATGGAAGTTATAATTTTTAAATTAGCTAAGTTTGGTTTTGCAGCTTTAATAAGTTGAATTATAAAAAATATTTTCGTAAAACAAGTCTAAAGCAGCCAGGTGTGGGCAGTTTTTTTCTTAAAGAAATACTAAAAAAAAAACCTAAAATTTTTTTAGAAATTGGTGTTTTTCACGGGGTTACTTCAAGAAATGTTTGTGAATTACTTTACAAGATTCATAAAAACGATTTTAAATTTATTGGATTAGATTTATTTGAAAAAAATGATGAAAATAAAAATGAGATAATACCTAACACAAAATTTTCAAACCCTTTCAAAACAATATGGTACAGATTTATTAAGAGAGAGGACCCATACAGCCTGCATGCAGTACAAGGCCTCTTAAATAAATTTAAGGATAATGTTCATTTGATTAAAGGTAATTCTAATAAAATATTAAAAAAAATTGATATGTCTAAAGTAGACTATGTTTTTTTAGATGGTGGACATGAATATAATACAGTAAAGAATGATTTAGATTGTTGCAAAGCAGTAATTGATAATAACGGAACAGTACTTTGTGATGATTACGATTTAAGTTATGCACCAGGTGTTAAGCAATCAATTGATGAGTTTGTAAAAAAACACCATTATAAACGTGAAATTATTTGTAATGGAAGATTTGCAAAAATTGAAAAATGATAGTTTAAATTATCTTCGATTAATTTTTTTTACTTTACGGTACTTACTTCCATTATAGCTAGCCAAAGGTCTAATTAGTTTATTTGAATTATGCTGCTCAATTATGTGTGCAGACCAACCAGTAATTCTGGAAATAACAAATATTGGTGTGAAAAAATCAGTATCAAAACCCATTAGATGATAAGTTGGCCCAGTTGGATAATCAACATTAGGATGAATATTTTTTCTATCAATCATCACTTTTTCTACAATATCATAAATTTTTTCAAATTTTTTATCTTTTTTGATTCTAGCTACTTTTCCAAAATATTCTCTCATAGTTGGAACTCTTGAATCTCCAGATTTATAAACTCTATGACCGAAACCCATTACCACATCTTTTTTATCTAATGCACTGTTAATCCATTTAAAAGCATTTTCTGGTTTTTTAATTTTTTTCATCATATGCATTACTTCTTCATTTGCACCACCATGTAAAGGTCCCTTTAAACTTGCAATAGCACCTGTGATAGCTCCGTGAATATCAGATAAGCTACTTGTGATTGTTCTTGCTGTAAATGTTGAAACATTGAAACTATGTTCAGCATATAAAATTAAAGAGACATCAAATGCTTTAACAATATCTTTATTTGGAACTTTTCCAAAACACATATGAAAAAAGTTTTCAGCAAATGTTAAGTTTTTTTTTGGTGAAATAATTTTCTTTCCTTTTCTAAGGCGATAAAATGCTGCTAAAGCTACCGGAGTTTTTGCAAATATTCTCATTGCTTTTCTAAGGTTTGCTTTTGGGGAATTATTTTTTGTTTCTTTATCCTCAAGACCCATAACACTTACAGCTGTTCTTGCCACATCCATTGGGTGTGATTTTTTTGGCATTTGCTTAAGAACATTGATTAATGTTTTCGATAAATTTCTTTCTTTAGACTCTTCTTTTTCAAATTGTTTGAGTTGTTTTTTGTTTGGTAACTCTTTATTCAAAATTAAATAAGCTATTTCTTCAAATTTACAGTTAGCACACAAATCTTGAGCAGCATATCCCCTGTAAGTAAGAGAATTAATTTCAGGCATTACTTTTGAAATTTCTGTCTCATCGACAGTAACTCCCAATAATCCTTTTTTAATATCATTACTCATTATTCATGACCTTCTGTACTAAAATTATAAATCTTTTCGTCTAAAGAATTGTATTTTTCATAGTCTACAAGCTCGTATAATCTTTTTCTAGTTTGCATCTTATCAATTACGTTATTCTGATGTCCATTTACATAAATGTCTCTTAATCCATCTTCTACATTTTTCATTGCTAAACGTTGAGTGGTCACTGGGTAAATCACTATATTATAACCTAAATTTTCTAATTCCTTATATTTGAGAAGTTTAGATTTTCCAAATTCTGTCATATTAGCCAACAAATAACATGGTAATTCTTTTCTAACTTTTTCAAATTCATTTTCATTATGCAATGCCTCTGGAAATATAACTTCGGCACCTGCATCTATATAAGCTTTACATCTTTCAATCATCTTATCTATTCCCTCAACTCCTTTAGCATCAGATCTTGCGATTATCTTAAAATTTTCATCTTTTTTAGCTGCAACACATTCTTTAATTTTACTTACCATAGCATCGGAAGAAATAAGTTCTTTATGATCTAAATGCCCACATCTTTTTCTTTCTATTTGATCCTCTAGGTGTACAGCGGTAATTCCAAAATCTTCAAAGGTTTCTATAGTTTCTTTACATGATTTAAAACCAGTATCTATATCCACAATTGTTGGTAAGTTAGTTACTCTTGATATCAAATATGATCTGGTACTTACGTCTTGTAATGTTGTCAAACCAATATCGGGAAAACCAAGGTCATTTGCCATAACACCGCCTGAAACATAAACAGCATCATAACCTATCTCCTCTATCAATTTAGCAGTTAAAGGATTGTAAGCACCTGGAACTCTTAAAATTTTATTTGTTTTTAATTTAGCACTAAAATCTATTCTTTTTTGACTTGGTTCTTTTTCTACAAAATGCATTAAAAAATACCTTTTTTTATATTTCTTTTTAGTTTATTTTTCTTTATCATAATATTTAAGTTATTAAGTTGACCATTTTTAAGGTTCTTAAGGTTCTGTACAGTTTTTAAAAATCTATTACTTTCTTTTTTATCAAGTATTCCTTTTGTTAAAGTTAAAAATTTATCAATATAATTTTTTCTTTTAAATGGCCTTGCTCCATATGGATGAGCATCTGCTCTATCTAGTTGTTCAATAATTTTTTTGCCATTATTTAATGTAATAATTACTTTTGCTCCAAATGATTTATTTTTTGGGTTGGGATCATGATATTTTTTTGTCCATTTTTTATCTTCAAATGTTTTAATTGAACGCCAAATTTTAATAGTACTTTTTCTTTTTGCTCTTGATTTGCTATAAGATTTTACATGATGCCAATCTCCATCTTCTAAAGCGACTGCAAATATGTACATTATAGAATGATCAAGGGTTTCTCTACTAGCATTAGGATCCATTTTTTGTGGATCATTTGCGCCTGTACCAATTACAAAATGAGTATGATGACTTGTAAAAATATCAATTTTTTTTATTTGACTAAGATTAGGAATCTTAACTTTTAATTTTTTTGCTAAATCAATTAACGCCTGTGACTGATATTCAGCAGAATACTCTTTGGTATAGGTTTCTAAAATTGCTTTTTTACTTTCGTTTACTTTTGGTAAAGGAACTTTATATTTAGCATTTTTTCCACCTAGAATTCTAGCTATTACACTATCTTCACCTTCGTATATTGGGCTAGGTGCACCTTCGCCCCTCATTACTCTATCTACAGCTTCTATTGCAAGTTTTCCAGCGTGAGCAGGTGCATATGCTTTCCAACTTGATATTTCTCCCTTTCTAGATTGCCTTGTAGATATTGTTGTATGAAGTGCTTGTTGGACTGCTTGATATATGGTCTCAGTTTTAAGTTTTAACATTGCACCCAGTCCCGCAGCAACACTTGGTCCCAAATGAGCAATATGATCTACTTTGTGTTTATGAAGACAAATACCTTTCACAAGATTTACTTGCACTTCATAGGCAGTAATAATTCCTCTTAAAAGATCTAAGCCACTTCTTTTATTTTGTTGAGCTACGCTTAATAAAGGTGGAATATTGTCACCAGGATGACTGTAGTCTGCAGCTAAAAATGTGTCATGAAAATCAAGTTCTCTTACCGCAGTTCCATTAGACCAAGCTGCCCACTCACAATCAAATTTTTGTTTTGAATTTATTCCAAATACAGTTGCTCCATTTTTTCTAGGATGTTTCATAGCCATCTCTCTTGCAGAAATTACAGACTTTCTATTTAAAGAAGCGATAGCAACTGATGCGTTATCAATTATTCTATTAATTACCATTTCAATAGAGTCTTTATTTAATTTTGAATTATCGCTTGCTATCTCAGCTATTTTCCAAGCTAATTGTTTTTTTTTTGGTAAGTGAATTTTAGATGGATATACTTTTATATTATGTACTATCAAAATGTCTCCTAATTATCGGAATGTTTGTAATAGTTAAAAAAAAATAATCAATATTAAAGATATTTAGAAACAATTTTTTCTACATCAACAAAGTCTTTTATAAGGTGATTATGGTAAATTTCATTAATATTTTTTTCAGTATATCCATCTTCAAGTAAAATAACTGGTAGTCCAGCAGCTTTTGCAGCATTAGCATCAGTTTCACTATCTCCAATCATTAATGTTTTTCTAATATCTCCATCTAGAATTTCTATCACTGAAGTTAAGTGTCTAGGATCTGGCTTACAATAATCAAAAGTATTCGATCCAGCTACATATTCAAAAAAATCATAAATTCCAATTTTCTTTAAAAGATCTATTGCTAAATGTTCTTGCTTGTTAGTGCATACAGCCATTGAAATATTTTTTGCTTTTGCCCAAATTAAGAATTCTTTAACACCCTTAATTAATGTACTCTCATTTATTATATTTTTACCATAGTAATCAACAAAATCCTTAACCATCTCTTTTTTAACTTGTTCATCTTGAACTTTTCCAAACTCTTTTTTAGCCTGTCCCCAAATAGATCTTCCAATCATAGCACCAGCTCCTTGACCGACTAGATTCCTTATTTCTTCAGTAGATTTTGTTGGATAGCCAAATTTTTTCATCACAAAATTGTGAGCCCTCATTAGATCAGGAGCAGTATCAACTAAAGTTCCATCTAAATCGAAAAGAATTGTAAATATTTGACTCATCAAAAAGTTTTTTTAAGAAATATATTGTGAATTAATAAATATATATACTTAATATAAAGAAATGCCTAGATGAAACAATTAAGTTTACAAAAATATCAAGACAAGTTGAGACATAAATTTTTAAGAAACGGTACTAAAATGATTGGACCTGATACAATTTATTTTTCTTCAGATACCAAAATTGGTAAAAATGTGACTATAGAACCCTTCGTGGTTTTTGGATCGAATGTGAAAATAGGTAACAATGTGATTATTAAATCTTTTTCACATCTTGAAAATTGTAAAATAGAAAACAAGGTTGAAGTAGGTCCATATGCAAGAATAAGACCTTACACGATATTAAAAGAGGGTTCAAAAATTGGAAATTTTGTAGAAATAAAAAAAAGTACAGTAGGAAAAAAAACTAAGATTAATCATTTAACTTACATTGGAGATACAAATATTGGTAAAAATGTAAATGTTGGTGCTGGTACTATTACTTGCAATTATGACGGAGTTAAAAAAAATAAAACTAAAATTAAGGATAATGTATTCATCGGGTCCAATTCTTCATTGGTTGCACCTGTAACTTTAAATCAAAATAGTATTATTGGTGCAGGCTCTGTAATTACAAAAAATGTAAAAAAAAAATCACTAGCCTTAACTAGAAGCTTACAAACAGAAGTAAAAAATTATAAAAGAAAAAATAAATAGTTATGTGTGGAATAATTGGTATAAATAGTAACAAACAAGTAACAGCATCAATAATAAATTCTCTTAAAAAATTAGAATATAGAGGATATGACTCAGCAGGTCTTGCTACTCTTTCTAATGGTTCAATAAATGAAATTAAAACTGAGGGTAGAGTAGATAAATTAGAAAAAAGTTTACTATCACAAAACATTGAGGGTTCTATTGGTATAGGTCATGTAAGATGGGCAACTCATGGTATTCCAAATAGTCTTAATGCGCATCCACATTCATCAAATAATGTTTCAGTAGTTCATAATGGAATTATTGAAAACTCAACGATATTAAAAAAGTTTTTAATTGGTAAAGGTCATGTATTTAAATCTCAAACAGATACGGAGGTAATTGTTCATTTAATAACTGAACATTTAAAAACAGATAGCTACGTTGATGCGATAATGAAAACGTTAAAATCACTTCATGGAAGTTTTGCTTTGGGTATTTTATTTAAAGATGAACCAGACCTAATTGTAGGTGCTAGGCGTGGCTCTCCTTTAGCAGTTGGTTATGGTCCTAGTGAGAATTATTTAGGGTCAGACTCGTATGCTCTAAAATCGATGACAAATAAAATAACTTATCTAAATGATGGAGAATTTTGTTTTATTAAAAAAGATTATGTTGAGTTCTATAATGAAGAAGGAATAAAAATAAATAAAAAAGTTTTGGAGCTATCAACTGATGAAAAAAATTATGATAAAGGTGAATTTAAACACTTTATGGCAAAAGAGATTGAGGAGCAGCCTTTAACTGTTAAAAATGGAATTAAAGAATATATCGATAGTCACAATAACGATATAAATATACATAATTTTCCATGGAAAATTGAAGAAATATCATCAATTACTTTAATAGGATGTGGCACAGCTTATCATTCATGTTTAATGGCAAAATACTGGTTTGAGGAACTTACATCCATGGAGGTTAACATAGATATTGCTTCAGAATTTAGATATCGAAAAAATAGATTTAAAAAAGATAATTTGTATGTATTTGTCTCTCAATCTGGTGAAACAGCTGACACTTATGCCGCTTTGGATCTATGTAACAAAAATGAAATGAAAACTTGTGCTGTTGTAAATGTAATAGAGAGTTCAATTGCAAGAGACTCAAAGTTTATTTTACCAATTCATTGTGGGACAGAGATTGGTGTTGCTTCCACAAAAGCCTTCTTAGGTCAAATTTTGATTCTTTATATCTTTGCTTTAAAAATTGGAATAATGAAAAAAGATTTAGATATTAAAAAATTTAGTGAAAAATTAGTTGAATTAAAAAAATTACCTGAATTAATTAAGAAAACATTATTAATTGATAATAAAATCCAAACAATTGCTGGAACTTTTAACGAAGCAAAAGGGTCAATGTATTTAGGTAGAGGATATTCTTATCCTATAGCTTTAGAGGGAGCTTTGAAGTTAAAAGAATTATCTTATATTCATGCTGAGGGATATCCTGCAGGTGAAATGAAACATGGACCATTAGCATTAATAGAGGAAGGTATGCCTGTTGTTGTTCTTGCTCCACGTGATAGTTATTACAAGAAAACAATTTCTAATATGCAAGAAGTTATTGCAAGAGGAGCAAAAGTTTTACTTATTACAAATAAAAGTGAAGATGAAGTAACTTCTGAAAATATTTGGGAAACAATTGAAGTAGAAAGTACTAATGAAGATCTTTTACCGTTTCTTCTGACAATTCCTTTACAAAAATTAGCTTATTATTCAGCTTTAAAGAAGGGTTTTGATATAGATAAGCCTAGAAATCTAGCAAAATCAGTTACTGTAGAATAGAAAATCATCTATAGTTAATTAATTTTTTTGTATTAAATTATAAATATGAAAAAAATTATTAATGAACCAAGTAATTTTGTTAAAGAGTCAATTCAAGGGTTAGTGACCTCTCACCCCGATGTTTATTCATTTGCTGAAGATAACGAGAATGTCATTACTAGATCAACAAAAGCTAGTAACAAGGTAGGAATAGTCACTGGCGGGGGATCAGGACATTTACCAGTTTTTACAGGGTATGTCGGTGAAGGAATGCTAGATGCATGTGCGATTGGTTCTGTATTTGCATCACCGTCTGTTGATCAAATTGCATCAGCCATCAGAAATGGAAATAATGGAAATGGAGTTTTGTGTATTATTGGAAATTATGGTGGAGATGTAATGAATTTTGAAATGGCATGTGAAATTGTTGCTGAGGAGGGAATTCAAACGAAAAAATTAATAATTGCAGACGATATTGCGAGTGCATCTCATGAGGATAGATTAAAACGAAGAGGAATTGCTGGCATGATCTATATTTTCAAAATTGCTGGAAGTTTAGCTGAAAATGGAAAATCTCTTGAAAAGGTATTTGAAATAACATCTTTGGCTAACGATAATATTAGAACTCTAGGGGTTGCTTTATCACCATGTATTCTACCAGAAGCTGGAAAACCAACTTTTGAAATTTCTAATGATGAAATAGAAATAGGCATGGGTATTCATGGTGAACCAGGGATAAAGAGAGAGAAACTCAGAAAAGCAGATCCATTAGTTGATGATTTATGTAAAAGAATTTTAGATGATATAAAATTGGATAATAAAGATAAGGTATCAATTATGATTAATAGTTTAGGATCAACTCCGTTAGAGGAACTTTATATTATATCAAAAAGAGTAAATGAAAATCTATCAAAGTTGAAGATTGAGATCATCAAATCTCATGTTGGAAGATATGCTACATCGATGGAAATGGCAGGTATGTCTATAACCGTTCTTAAACTAACTGATGATTTAGAAAAAAATTTGTTATCAAATTCAAAATGTCCTTTCTGGACTAATTAAGATGTTTAATAAAGATGAGATGATAAAAATTTTTGATGAATTATTTATTCAATCAAAAATACATTATAACGATTTTAATGAGGCAGATGGAAAAATTGGAGATGGGGATTTAGGAATTACAATTCAAAATGGATTTCAAGAAATTGTAAATAATAAAGATAATTTTACTGATGACTTAGGACATAATTTTATGCTTTGTTCTCAAGCATTTGTGAAAAAATCTGGATCTAGTTTTGGTACTCTTATAGCATTTTGTTTAATGAATATTTCAAAGTCTTTAAAAGGTAAAAAATTATTAACACATGGTAATATAATTGAAATTTTTGAAATATGTATAAAAACAATAAAAGAAAGAGGAAAAACTAATTTAGGTGATAAAACAATATTGGATACTTTGGATTTCATATTAAATAAAATTAAAGAGAAAAAAGATAATATAAAATATAGTGAAATTTTTAAATCATCTACTAAAGAGGCGTTAAATTCATTCAAAGGAAAGAAAATTTTAATCGGTAGAGCAAGAATGTTTGAGGAAAAAACTAAAGATTTTGATGATCCAGGTATGTTAGCTCTTAGTAAGTTAGCTGAGGGTTTTTAGTAAATATAAGGTGTTTATTAATTTTATATTAAATTTATCAGAAGAGTTGAATATAGATAAAAGTCTGCTAAAACACTTTCAGGTTGAATATGAAAAATTGGAAAACAAATAGTTGGAAAAAATATCCTGTAAAAC
>MDSV01063256.1_pt1 | contig 10378 bp, 7 predicted proteins | sample 810851 | NCBI WGS metagenome assembly MDSV01 (sample SAMN05326640, study PRJNA326480) | marine metagenome | isolation source: seawater | place: Atlantic Ocean: North East | collected 2012
AAATTAATGGAAGAGATTGGGCCAAATACATTTGAATATTATGTATATGGTGGAGCTTATACCGAGCCTTTATTAAATCCTTACTTTATGGATTTCATGAGATTAACAAAAAAACTGAAAGCACATTTTGGTATCCACTCAAATGGATCACAATTAAAAAAACTTCAAGAAGAAAATAAATTTTGTACTGAATTGGTAAGTTTAATGGAGTCAAAGTATGATTATTTTTCTTGTAGTTTAGATGGCGGTAGTCCTGAAAGTCATATGAAAACAAAAAACATAAAGTATGATGCTTGGACAGATATTATAGAGGGTTTAAAAATCTTAGTTTCGGAAAGAGAAAGGCTCAACTCCAAAGGTTCTATAAGAGTAGCATATCTTTTAAATAAATGGAATTCTTCTGAAAAAGAGCTTTCAAATTTTATTAATTTAATGAAGGAAGTTAAGGTAGACTCTTTAAGATTTTCTATACCTTATGCTCAATATGGTACTGAAGTTTCAAAAGTACAAAGATATAAAGAAAAAATAGAAAACAGAGAACATGAAAAATTTAAAAAATTACTTGAGCCTTATATGTCAAAATCAAAAGATGAAAAACCATTTATTTTTTATTTTGCTCCAGAAAATCAAGATATAGATCGAATGTTAGATCAGAATTATAAACAATGTGCTTACACATATTACCAGACAACAATGGGTTCCAGTGGTCATATATATAGATGTTCAAGCATAGCTACACCATCATTTGATTATGGAATTTTAGGAAATCAACCAGAAACAGTGAAAGAGTTTAAAGAAATGATAAAAATATCTCAAGACAAAGAATTTCACTGTCACACTTGTATTCACTCAACAGCTAGATGTAATAGAATGGCTCTTGAAATTAATACTGAGTGGAATGACTACAATAAACCAAATAATCATATGGCAAAAACTGATGACACAATTTATGTTGGTCCAAAAGATAAATCTCTCGGCAAACATGTTTATAAAGATGAAAGTAAGAGATGGAACCAAAATTTGATTAAAAATTTAAGTCGTGAACCAAACTCTCCTAAAATATACCAAAAAAATATAACAAAATAGTTTTGTATAAAAAAAAAATATTGCTGTAATAGGAATTGGATACTGGGGAATAAAAATTTTTAATTATTTAAAAAAAAAGAAAAACTATAATATAAAATATATCTACACTAGAAAAAAAGTTAATATAAAGAATAATACTCAAAATTTACAAATAATAAAAAATGATAATAGTGTAAAAGAGATTTTTTTAATTACTCCAATCGATACTCATTATAAACTTGCAAAATATTTTGATAATAAAATATTATTTATAGAAAAACCCTTATCTCTAGAGTATAAAAATTCACTTAAATTATTAAAAAAAAGAAAAATTTTTGTTGATTATTTGTATAGATATAGTGTCTCTATAAATAAGATAAAAAAAATAAAAGAAAATAAAATTTTAGGTAAATTAAAAAATATAAATATTAATATTTCTCAAATAGGTAGATTTAATAAGTTTGATGTGAATTATTTGCTGAATAGTCACGCACTATCTATTCTTTCAATTTTTACAGACATAAAAAAAACAAATTATAAAATATATCCAAATCTTTTAAACAAAGGAAATGTAACAGACTTAAATATTAATTTCATAAATGAAAAAATAAAAGGGAATATTTTTTTATCTTTGAATTCAATATATAAGAAATTTAATCTTTTGTTTGTTTTCGAAAGAGGATCGGTTGAGTTGATGAAATTAGAAAATTTTTCGAGATTTAAAATTTCTAAATATGATAGAGATGTTGAAGCAAAAATTAAGTTTAAAGAATTTATCTTAGATGAAAATAATAATTTAAATTATTCTATAAATGCATTTCTTTCAAAAAAATCTAAGTCTTTTAAAGAGGAAAATATTAAAATTGCTTATGTATTAGAAAAAATAGAAAAAATGATTTATAAAAAAAAAGTTTTTTATGATAAATAATGATAATTAATTCAATTGTTATACCCGCATACAATGAGTATGAAAACTTGTTGGAATTATTAAAAAAAATAGAAAAAGAATTTTCTTTTGAGATAAATCAACAACAAATTGAAGTAATAATTGTAAATGATGGATCTACGGATAATACTAAAGTTAAGCTTTTAAATGAAATTAAATATAACAAAGCATCAGTTAAAATAATTCATTTAATTCAAAACCAAGGTAAGCATTTTGCATTAGAGATCGCCTTTAACTACACAAAAGGCAAAAACATTATCATAATGGATGCAGATCAGCAGTACAATATTGAAGATATAAAAAAACTTATAAATAAATTAGATGAGGGTTATGATTTGGTTAATGGAAAAAGAAAAAATAGAAAAGATGATAAACTTACGATTATCACATCAAAATTTTATAATAAACTTATCAAAATATTTTTGAGAATTAAATGTGAGGATTTTTTTTCGGGTTTAAAAATTTTCAAAAAGGAAATCATAAAACTTAGTAATTATAGGGACTTATGTAGATTTATAATAGTTTTAGCAGATAATAATAATTTTCGTATAACTGAAATAGATATCTCTCATAATAAAAGGTCTTTTGGTAAATCAAAATATAATTTTTTATCGCGAGTACGTCTCTCAATAAACGATATTATTACTATCTTTTTTTTAAAATTAATTAACAAATATAAAATTTATCTTTTAAATATATATTCAAGATTTGCGCTTGTGTTCACTTTGATTTATCAAATTTTAAGTGGATTTTTTAAAGATGATTTTAATTTATCATTTTTATTAGAGAGTAAGTTAGTATTATCATTAATCTTATTAAATATAGTCACAATTACTCTATCTTCCATTTTAGATATTTATGAAAATCATCATAGAAAATCATTCGAAGATAGAGAAAAAAATTTAGATTATATCGAAGAAAATGAATAGCAAAATTTTGATTTCATCAATTTGTTTTTCAAAAATGAAAAAAAATTTTTTAGATTATATTTTACAAACAAAAATTAAAAATATTGAATTAGCAACTACTATGGTCTCAAATAAAAATAACTTATCTGAACTAAAGAGTTTTGCGAGAATAATTAAAAAAAAAAATATATCAGTTAAGGCTATGCAATCAATTTTTTTTAATACAAATATTAACATTGAAAATAAGAATTTTAATAAAGAATTTTTACAACATATGAATAAAATTGTTAAAATATGTAAACTATTTAACTGTAAAACTATTAATCTTGGGTCTGCAACTCTTAGGGAATTTAAAAATAAAAAAAATGTTAAATTTTACATGAATAGCTTTAAAAAAAGTTTATTAAATTTTTTAAAAAAAAATAAAAATATAAACCTTAATATTGAACCAGTTTATAAAAATAAAAATAAAAATTTTTTATTAGCCGATTATACTGAATGTATCTCTTTTGTTAAAAATTTAAATTTAGATAATTTAAAAGTAGTATATGATAATGGAATAGCATCTTCACAAAAATTTAAACTTGATTCTAGGTTTATCAACGATGATATATTTGGTCATGTACAATTAAATAGTTTATTCATGTCTCCAATTAATTTAAAGAGGTATAATTTTATAATAAATTATTTTATTAAAAATAATTACAACTACTACTTTTCAATTGAAAGTTTTTTTAATAGCAGAACTTTTAATGATTTTTTGAAGAAATATGATTTTGCATCAAAATAAAATTAATATTTTATATAATATTGGCGTAATTGTAACAGTAATATTTTTTTCTATAAATATTCTATATGTGGGAATAATTTCTGACTATACTTTAACTTATTCTCACTCTGGCTTAGGTAAAATTAATGATTTAAATTTTTTTGATAATTTATTTTTTAATTTAGAAACATGGTGGTTTGAAAAAAATCAAATAAGATTAGCGATAATTTTGCAGGTTTTAATTGGCTACTTAAATAATATATTATTAATAAAACTAATTCATTTAATAATTTTTTTATTTTTTCTTTATAAAATTTTTAAATTATCACTAATTTTTTTTGATAAAAAAATATCTAAGTTTATTGTAATAAATTTTTTATGCATTGCCCAGTTTACAGAATATCTAGACCCATTCATTGCATGGCCAGAAGGATATCTTTTATCTTTTATAATTGGAATTTTGTGCATTGAAATCTCATACAAAATAATTCAAAATGAAAATATAAATAAAAAATATTTTCTTTTTTTGATGTTTTTGACATTATTTTATCAAGAAATGTCTATGATTTTTTATATTTTTCCGATTTTTTCAATTTTAATATTATTTCTAGAAAAAAAGAAATTAGATAAAAATTTAATTTTATTAATAGCGTTACCATTATTTATTTATTTAATATTAAGGATTTATATTACAAATTTTTTTGAACTTGAAATTGCTGCTGCTAGCACTTCAATTTATTTTAGTTTTCCAGAGACTTTCATGAGTTTTTTCTATCATTTAGTGAGAACATTTCCATTAACATGGTTATTTGTAGATGGAAAAATTGAACAATTTATAAATCTTTTAGTAGATAATTTCAGTATTTTACATTTATTTGTTTCAATTATCTTTTATATACTTTTTAAACATTTTCTTATAGTTGGAACTTTTTCAGTCAAACAAAAAAAATTATTTAATTTTACATTAGTTTTTTTACTATTTATTCCCCCAATTATTATTGCATTAAATGAAAGATATTTATTGCAAATATCTAACCATGGCATAGGCCATGCTCATTATATAATTATTTGTCAGTATCTAGGATTAATTTTTCTTTTCTTAAAAATTCTTTTTTATTTTTCAAAAAAAAAATTTATGATTAATTTTTTATCAATATTTTTAACAATAATTTTTTTTCTAAATTTGAACCAAGCAAAACTTACTATTCAAAATCTACAGCAAGAAATAAATTTGTATCCCTATATATTAATGGAAAGTTTTACGGAAAGACATGATTTTTTAAATGTAAACAAAGTATATTTCTCTACAAACAAATACCATGGTTTCTGGCAGCATAATCATCTAATGAGTAGTTTCTTTCAAAAAAAAATAATTTCATACAGTGATTTTCACCTTAAAAAAAATAAATTAGAGAATTTTAATTTTGAAGTTAATGATAAAGTTTTAGTTATTGAAGATCTAGAAATTAATAAAAATAAAAAAAGCTATATTGCTTATTGTTTTTTTAATTTGTCTGACTTTAATAAAAACAATAAAAGACTATATTGTAAAGATACTAAAAAATTTACAAAAAGACATCATTTAATATATTTTTAAAGATTAAAAAATTTATTTAATAAAAATGATGGAATAAAAAATAAAACTATTTTAATTATTATCCACCACTTGGGAAAATATTTAATTCCATTGTGTTTATTTATACCACTGATTAAATATTTTGACACTGAATGTAAATTTGATTTTGGTAATATTGTTTTTTTTCTAATATTTTTTTTTGTTTTTATATATCCAATTCTATAAATTGCTATATTTAGACTTTTTTTTATAAGTGACAATCCTTTAAAATAAAATTCTAACGCTATCTTTGAACTTCCATAGTGAATATTACTTTTAGTATTTTTCAATACTGTAACTGAACTTATTATCCCTAAATGAATATTTTCTTTTTTTTTTTTTAATATGAAATTAATAAAAGATATAAAAAATATAGTATTTACATTAAATAATTTATAAATTTGTTGATTATCTTTTAAGTTAATTTCATTTTCGTGAATGGTAGGAAAGTAGAAAATAGCATCTATCTTTTTTTGGTTTAAGATTTTATCAATTTTACCTAATAAACTTTCAAAGTTTATTTTTTTTGAAAAATCAATATTTGAAATATTTTTAATATCTTTATTTTTATGCTTTATTTTACTTTTAGTAATTGTAATTATTTTATAATATTTAAGTGAATTATTTTGCACAAATGCTTTTGCAATGTTACTATTCCCACCAAATATTACTATATTCATCAATATTTATTTTCTAAAAAATTATTTAAATTTTTAATATTCCAGATTAAAAGTCTTTCATTTTCTTGTTTATCAAAATGTAATGATATTTTTTTTTCAAATGCTTTTCTATTTATAATTTTATTTAAATTATTTAAAAAATAGTTTTTACCATTATTTGAAATCCAATCAGTAATAGGTGAACTGAAACCAATTTTTTTTCTATATATAAATTTTTTATCGAAATATCTTTCTGCAATTTTTTTTAATATATATTTTTGCTTAAATCCATTTAGCTTAAATTCATTAGGAATTTTTCTGATTATATTTATCACATTAATGTCTAAGAATGGTGATCTAACCTCTATATTGTTATACATTCCCAATCTATCTGTTTTAACTAAAATTTGATTAGGTAGAAAAAAATTGAAATAAAATTCCAGGGATTTATCTATTTCATTATCTAAATTTGAATTTTCCCAGTCATTTATTGCTTCAGAATAAATTTCATCTATAGATGTATTCATTCCAAATATTTCATTAATAGTATTAGATTGAACTGGACTTAACCAAAGAGGATTATAAAGATTATCTTGCTTTTTATATACAGATATGAATCTGTTTAGTTTAAATCTAAAGTCATAATGATTACTTTTAAGTTTAATTAATTTAATCATTTTTTTTATGCTTTTATGTATTAAAGGAGATGAAAATTTATTATAAAAACCAATATATTTCATTGCTTTGAATGTATCGTATCCACACAAAAGTTCGTCTGCTGCATCTCCACCAAGAGCAAATTTAATCTTACCTTTAGCCAGACTTGTTAATGCATAATAAGAAACTAATGAACTATCAGTGATTGGTTCATCTGAAACATTTCTATATTTTTCAAAATAGTCTACAAAATTATGATTATTTAAATTTAAGTTTGAATGGTTTAAATCAAATTTTTTTACTAAATGGTTAATCCATTTTGTTTCATCTAATTCTTTATTTGAAAAATTAATTGAAAAAGAATTAATTTTTTCTTTAGCAAATTTACTTGCATAGTTGCATATAAGACTGGAGTCTAGCCCTCCACTCAAAAAAATTCCCCAAGGGACCTCACTTTTTGACCTTATTTTAGTTGCATTACTTAATTCTTGATCTAATGCATCACACCAATATTTTTCTGACTTAGAATGATCAACTTCTATTTCATATTTCCAGTATCTAAAAATATTTATTTTTTTTTCTTTAATTTTAAAAATTAAATTATGTCCTGGATCTAATTTATAAATATTTTTATATGGGGTAAGGTTTCCAGGAAAAAAACCATAAGCTGAAAATTTTTGTAAATTAATTGGAGAAATTTCAAAATTTATATTTTTGAAAGATAAAATACCCTTGATTTCAGAGCTAAAAATAAAATTTTTATTGTCATAATAGTAGAATAAAGGTTTTTTTCCAACCCGATCTCTACTTAAAAATAATTCATTTTTGATTTTATCATAAATACAAAATGACCACATACCATTGATTTTACTTACCATCTTATGATTATAAAATTCATATAAATGTAAAAGAGTTTCAGTGTCACTATTTTTTGTTTTAAATTTGCAATCTAATTGAATTAATTCATCTCTTAGTTCTTTGTTATTGTAAATTTCTCCATTATAGACAACTACACTTCTGTGTGATTCCATGGGTTGTTGTCCACACGCAACATCATTTATTGCTAATCTATTAATTCCTAATGCTAAATTTTTATCTTTATTGATATAATTACCAGTTTCATCAGGTCCTCTATATTTTAAACTTTTCAACCCATTTAAAAAATGACTTTGATCTAGACTACCGTTATATCCAATTATCCCACACATTTTATTTTATAAGTCTTTTGTACAAATAATTCTCAAGTAAATTATATTTATCTACTTTATTTTTTTCTTTTTTAAATTTTTTATATTCAGGATACATTTTTTTAAAAATTTTATTTGATAAAAAGTTATCTTGGACTAAATATACTTTACCTCCTTTTTTTTGCGTGAAATCATAAATTTTACTTAAAAAAGCGTTAAAATTTTTCTTTTTTGAGTAACTAAACGGAAATTGAATAGTAATATCAAATCCGTTTTCTGCAAAAGCAAAATTACCTTTATATTTTTTGTGCATTTTCATTCCACACCACCATGATTGAAAATCATATTTTCTACATAGGTTGTTTATCCTTTTTAAATTTTTTACTATATCCCTAGTTGATAAAATTATTTGTATACAAACTTTTCCATTTTTATAAATTAGTTTATCATTAGGAATAAAATCTATTAATGGATAGAATGTTTCAAAGAAAGATTGTTCAGTAATTTTGTCTTTCTTATGCACAAAGAAATAAAATTTATTAATAAATTTAATAATAATTTTGTTTAATAATAATCGTAAAATTGGATAAATAAAAATTCTCAATATTTTTTCATAATTTTTTTTAATTTTCAATTGTTTGTATTCATTTTTATTTTTTATATTTGAAAATTTACCAAGGTGAATTACACCCCTTCCATGGATGTCAAAATGGTCTATCCATGCGCCCATCATATCAGTTTTTTTTTTATTATTTTGAAAGGTTTGAATAAGTTCTTCATATGAAAAAAATTTTTTTTTATTTATAATTAAATTTGAATTTTTAAGTTTAAAAATTTTAATTTTTGCAGAGATAATTATATTTTTTAAACCTAATGATCCTATTGGATTGTTTAAGCTATAATTATTTTTTTTATTATTTTTATATTTTGATATTTTTCCATTAAGATTTAAAATTTTTGCAGAGATTAAGTTGTTAGCAAATGGACCATTTAAATAACTATCTTTACCATGAGTATTTCCATTTATACACCCTCCAATAGTGGCACTTAATGTACCAGGCAAAGATTTTATATAAAAACCTTTTTTTAATAAGTAATTATTTAATTTTAAAAAATTAACAGCAGACTCTACTTCAATAAAATTATTTTTCATATCAAGTTTAATAATTTTATTTAAAAAATTAAGATCTATAGTTATTCCATTAGGGCTTGTAAAAACCTCTCCATATGAGCATCCTCCTGAAATTAAAGAAAATTTAATTTGATTTTGGTTTAAGTTAGAAATTGTTTTTTTTAATTCTGCTAAATTTTTAGGCTGAATTAATTTTGTGCTTTTTTTTCTAATTTCATTCCATCCTGATATAACTTTATAATTACTATTAATCATTAAAATGTTTTATTGTATTTATTTAAGAATTAAAGAAACTTTTTTTATTACAAAACTTAATTATCTTTTAATTTTTTATTTAAAAAAGAATTAATTTCCATAAGATTTAAATCAAATATTTGATTATTATTGATTTTAATAATTTTATTTTTGTTTAAATCAAAATATTTCATATTATGCAGGTCAGCTCTATTCAACTCTTTGATGTTAAGGTTTATATTTTTAATTTCACCAACAAAAATATCATAATTATCATTATAATTATTTTGCCCATGATAAAGATAAAATACTTTGCTTAAATTTTTTTTATTTTTGATTAAATTAAATTCATGAAATGGATAACAAAACTCCAACTTGTAATTTACATAATCACAAAAAACTAATTTTTTCTTGGCATAAAGTGCATAAAACCACATCCAATCATGTGGTTTGTTCATTTCTCTAATTATAAGATCTCCATCATTTAATTCATTCAATAAACCATTTTCAAATGCAGTCTTAAGATTATTTCTCTCTATTTCATATTTATTATCAATATGTTTAACGACCTCTCTATTAGTTAATGTATGAAGATAAGCTGAAGTTGTTAAAATAATTATAGCAGCATACTTAAAAAAAATATTAAATTTATCTAATTTTAAAATAATTGAATTAAAAATGAGATATAAAATAATTATTGTACCATAATATTGTAAATAAATTGGAATGTATCCTACAGCAGGTAATCCAAATTTAATTAACTCATTTTGGTGCCCAGATAGAGATACTAGTAATGCTGGTGGTAACCATAACCACAAAGAAATTAAAACTATTTCTTTTAAATTTTTAATTTTTGAAAAAGTTAAAGTTTTTTGTAAAACAAAAAATGTTAAGATTAAAAAAAATATATCATATATAATAATATTTTCTTTTAAATATGAGTAACCATAAATATAAGCATGCCCAGCTGTGTAACTTAAGTTAAGACTGCTGAAAAACTGAACAAATAAAGCCTTTAAAATATTAAAAATATTAAAACTACTTTCTATTAAAGGATAACTTGGCTCTTGAGTTATAAAAATTTTAATTTTAGCAATTAGAACAACCAATAGTATAATTAAAAAAATATAAATGTAATGTTTAATATTAATTATACTTTGTTTAAATGAATTTGTTTTAAAATAGTCTAAAAAAAAATATAAGCCA